>WLWD01002290.1_pt1 | contig 44967 bp, 41 predicted proteins | sample 6712731 | NCBI WGS metagenome assembly WLWD01 (sample SAMN12718690, study PRJNA576275) | sponge metagenome | isolation source: marine sponge | host: Mycale hentscheli | place: New Zealand: South Island, Marlborough, Capsize Point | collected 2014-11-01 | reverse complement strand
ACACACACACACACACACACACACAGTACATCGAAAAAAATAAGAGTATTAACACACATACATTAAATGTCTCACCCACTTACCAACATCTGCTTCAACAAGAATTGTCTTCTTCTAGAAGTGGACTGGAAAAACTGCAACTGTTGATTATTAATACAATAAGCTTCTTCACAGACATCAAGACCTTCTACCATTCCTTAATATTAAACACAAGTAAAAATAAATAACAATCTATTTGGGTAAAAAAATATTCAAGCCCTCCCCCCCCCACCCACATTTATACTTTCTACGAAAAATATTTAAATCTATAGTATATCACTAGTAATTATCACTTCTGGTACATAACCTAACCATCTCCCCACCCCTTGGTACGGTACATATGCCAACAAGTAACATTTCTTGTTCCTCCAATGTCTATCTCGGTGTACCACACACGTTACTATATATAGCTGCTCTCTATTAAGAATGTCAGTTTAATAAAATTATGATGCTTGCACACTTACCAGGGTTATATCTAGAGATTATTTCTGGGTGGGGTGTGTGTGTGTGTGAAGCTTGAGCAAGTTTACCTCCCTCTCTCTCTCTGTATGGATGTATTTGTATTAATGGTACATTCTAACTATCCAATCAGATTGCTTAATTCACAATGCTATATTTCATACTCACCTGCTACGAAGTGAACAAGTGAATTGTCCAATCACGATTAGTTTTATGCTTTTCCTATAGCCTAGAGTCATGACGTTGTACCACTCTGCGTTTGGTCAGTAAGTGACTTACACTATCTTCGGGCCTCTGGCCTTCAGTTGTGTAAATCCAGTATCGACATCCACGCAATTATGTAACCTACATATACATACATATATTTATTGTCATTAGACCACTGACTATTTTCGCATCATGCGAGCTTTCAATATTCTCCCTTGAACGCTCAATACGGAATGCTTCAACGTGCATGAATGTAGTTCTGTACAATTCCTGGCCATGCTGGAATGTTCAATATGCATCATGTGATGAGGAAACACTTAAGGTACTCAAGGGAAACATCTAGGGAAAAGTCCCATTCAATTCAAACGTTATGCTAACTTGATATCGTGAAGCAAAACTATCATATACTGCAAGAATCATTAGCTCACATGATTACAATGTGACGAAAGGGGCAATCACCAACAAAAGCTAGTGCCTGAAATTAACTAAAACTAGCATAATAAAAGGTCTAAATAGTTGTTCAAGTAACTCAAAACAACATTTAATTGTCAGTAATCTCCAAAATGACAGACAGACAGATTGACAGACAGGACGGCTACAATATCCCTCTCGCACACGCAGGCTGAGGGTTAATTACATACCTTGTCTAAGTCAAATATATGTGGATACCATTATTTCTCAATGTACTTTACTTTATTCCTCCAAAATACAAAACAAAAAACAAACAAAACAAGAAACAACAAAAAACAACCAACAACAAACAGAAGAATAAATAACCCCCTCCTTCCCCCCACCCAGAAAACAAAACAACAAACAACAACAAACTAACAAAAACAACATCAAAGGCCAGTAAAATGTACCTAACCATGGATAAACCTCTTCTACTCAATATGGACATCTGAAATAGTCCTTCAGGGAAACTCAACATTCCAACAAAAGTGCTTCAGCCCAATCACAAGTCAAGTGAGAATGACCACTAGGGGAACTGAGGAGAGGCTGGCCAGTGAGTATCATAACTTCAGAATACGTGTTGGATGGAACACAGGGACAATAAGAATGTTGCCATTCGCATAAATGATCATCTAAATACACACATATAGATTTAGATATAGAACAGACTTCTCCATAACAATGTGGGTTTCTTTTGCTCATCCAAATGATCATCCAAAACTTCTTAGCCAAAACTTAAAACCTGATATGTCACATACATTATCCACAGATAAAAAACCGACCAAAAACAAAAAACAAAACAAAAAAACAACAACAAACTGTGTCAACTTAGACTCGATTTAGTATAACATTTGATCATGATTGATATTATATCAAGTATATTTCATAGCAGATATGTCGTTCAGTAACATTTTTCATTCTTGTACTTAAAAAAAAAAGGCTGATTAAAACTAGGTAGTATAGAACATACTCGCAGCAGACATTACTACACCATTGACAGAAGTCCTACAGACCACAGTTCAAACACTAATAAAACTTCTTCACTCTGACTTCAGGAAGGGTAAGGTGAAGGAAAGGAAGAGGTGGTGGGAAGGGAGAAGGGGAGAATATTATGAGCAAAGGTTCTTTTCTTGTAGTGTTCTATGGGAACGAGAACTATCTACAAGTCGCCTTATTTTCTTAGCATAGTAATGAGAATCTAATTATTGCACACCACAACTATGGAATTAGGATGTGGCTATGTCTCATATCCAAAACATACATCACCAGCTCATGTAGTTCGGCGTAGCCAGACCCTGTACCGAACCGCTATGCTGGGAATGGGTCTGGGGACATGGCCATACCAAATTTGTTCTGCCGCACATATATTACGGCGGTCAATTACCGTTAGCAAATTACCGGAATATAAATTCCTGTGCATATCAGCCACCCTTTCCAAAGCTAGGTTTAGCAATCATAGCTAATTTGTGGTAGAAATTCAGATATAAAGGAGGTGGGACACTCACTACTTCCTCATTCCTCCAGAACAAATTTGGTATGGCCATGTCCCCAGACCCTCCGCGCACTTTGCGTGCTATGTGGGTCTGGCTATGCCAGACTACTACAGCTCATGAGATTATATTTAGGATACTAACACTTAAAAATTACCTTCCAGTCCTTTGGTTTAAGAAATGTTACTCTCCAGCTGTATAGCAGCACTGTTTGCAAATAAACGCAACTGTTTGCACCCTGCTCACACAGCAATTCAGTATGGTTAGAACATAGAAGATGAGCATATTGGGTCCAAAAAAACACTCTGGCAATGCATCCTGAAATACTCCACAAACAATAGCCCAGTCTTGTGCTTCGCCTTATCGAGCTTCCTATACATCGGGAAGTTCAGTGCCAACTAAGTGGAAGAGGTCGAATGGACACTCAGAGTAAGGAACAATAACATTTCTTGCAGATTAAACGTGAGCTTTAATGGTAGCCAGGCCAGACCCTTTACCGAACGCTCGTTTGCGTTTGGTAAAGGAGAACTCTGGCTAAAGGGCTACGGTTGTAAAAGGCGGTATTGTTCGTGACGATGCCAAACCACTTAACCTTCGTTAGGTAAAGTGTCTTTCAACTTACCTATTTTACTGAAAAGGTTGTTGGAATGAAATACACTCAATTTATTTATTTATTATTATTATTATTATTATCATTTATTATTATCTCGCCTCTCTCCAAAGGTCACAGATTATTATTATTATTATTATTATTATTATATTAGCTGTTATTATTAGCTACAACTACTATTATTTTATTTATTTATTCATTTATTATTATTTTTTTTAATTAGTTTATATTAATTTATATTTACTATTTTATCTAATTAATGAATAAATATGATGAATAAGTTACTACTATTATTATATTTTATGATTAGTTTATTTGTATAATTTATTTAGCTATTTGCTAAAATATAAATTAAGAAATAAAGAATGAATAAAAGGAAATAAAAATAATTTTATGAAAGATAAATAACTAATTAGTAATTGAATAAGTAATTGAGACCGTGGGTGCTGTGAGTCAAACGTCTATGGCTTGTTGAAGGATGTGGGACATTGGCATAGTGGTGCAGACAGGAGACCCATGGGCTAGAGACTATCCTTTCCAGCATCTCTAAGTGGCTGTGCAGCGAGGAAACTGTGCCTCTATCATGGGAACGATCACCACCTAATCCTTAGTATTTATTTATTGAATAAAATAAATAAAAATATGAGCATAGAAATCAAATGAATAAAAATAAATAAAAATATTTAAATGAATAAATAAAACAATTAAATGAATAAATAAAACAATTAAATGAATAAATAAATAAAATAAAATAAATACATAAATACAAGCATAGACAAATAAATAAATAAATAAATAAATATTTAAATGAATACATAAATAAGAGGAACGAGTGAACGAATGAAGAATAAAGATAGACCCACTAAAATTTGATGCTTTGTGTGTCAAATATTTAAGGCATAGTGTTATACTACTGATATATGCACATTTTTGTGTGGTGTATACCACTAGAATAAATGTACTGTTAAAACAGGAGGATTACTGAGTAATACACGAGTGTGTATACGTGTATACTAGAAGTATCAACACTCAAGTATAACAATGCTATAACTTTGTAATACACATGATGTATTTGCGTGCTATAATTCAAGTATACACACCTGATTATAACAATGCTATAACTTTGTAATACGCATGATGTATTTGCGTGCTATAATTCAAGTATACACACCTGATTATAACAATGCTATAACTTTGTAATACGCATGATGTATTTGCGTGCTATAATTTAAGTATACACACCTGATTATAACAATGCTATAACTTTGTAATACGCATGATGTATTTCCGTGCTATAAGTCAAGTATACATGCTTGAATATAACAATGTTATTTCAGTGATATACACATGTGGTAAGTATGAGTATACTACATGAATACATATTGTTAGTATAATAAAAGGATTACTTTAGAATACATATCATTTACATATGTGTATACCACTGAAATACACATGTGAGTATAACTCAATTATTCTAGTGCTATACACTTCCCAATACACATCAGTATTCTCTACTTTTTGCATGGTGGAAGTTACTCCCAATGTCGACAATCTGTATAAAAGAATGCCCCTCAATCCCCTCAGACCTGTGAGAACGTTTTGGTCTGTATCCACGAACTGTCACATTCCAACAACTAAACTGTGCTATATTGAGGAAGGTTATATGAACCAAAGCATTCTAACAACTTTATTGTGTTATGAGTTGGTGTACTAAATAAAATTTAAAATTCATAGTAATGAACCTCTATCATGACAGGTGTCAGTATGTTTTATGTTGCTAGCTAGCTGTTGCAATAAAGTGCCTTAAGAAAAATGTTCATGTCAGTGATTCAAACAATATTGATAAATAAAATGTAACCTTTAGAAAAGAGACTTAGGGCCAATATTCACCCTGATAGTTCTAGAAAGACCAAATCCAAGAGCTCATTACAATCAATGCAGACCCCAGCAGAAGAAAAAAAATAGAAAAAGCAACAACATGTATTTCGATTTAGTGTTTGATATTCTTGTAAGAGAATGTATTAGAGGTAAAGATTGATTTAGTTCATAGGAACTATTAAAAATCACAGGAAATTACCAACAAAGCTACAAATAGAGCTAGTTATGACACAATTACTCATTGTTTTGTTTTGCCATTATTTTTGAGCAGATTATTGCTGCCTTACATCCTTTTCAGAGCTTGGCAGATAGCTACTGTAGTAGGCAATAGATAATTCGAAAGTACTGATATTGGACTTACAAGTATTAGGCTATTTTTAGTATCATAGTTGAAACACCTATAATGTGTAGAATAAGTTGTTTTTGGAATCCATTAAGGGGCGTTTGACTGATATCTTCAAAAGTTTAAATCATGTTGTTGTTTTTTCTATTTTTTGTGTCAATACTGGTCGCACCATCAAAAGTCCCTACCCCCCCCCCACCCCCCCCCCCCCCCCATAAAAACAGAAACAAACCTGCCATGGTAACTATTGTCCATGGACTAAGAAGACCAACTTGTATTGCAATTCAAAAATTCTTATCACTCGGGTTTATGGCACTGTGGTCCTGATATTAGTGGGCATAATATCGATAGTTTTTGAGGAGTGACCAAAAGACTGTGACATTAACTAAAGAAAATACTCTTGCTTGAATAGGTCAAAGTGTAAGATAAATGAATGATATTAACTATCTCAGAGAGAAGAATTTTTTTTTTACTGTACACATTATAGCATTTCTACCACCATCCGGAAGAAGGACAGTTATAGATGACTAATGTACCGGCTGCATTTAATTTTAATATGACTGACGTAAATGTTTTAAACCAGTATGGTCCTGCTTATAGCTAAATGGTGACAATATAGTCCATTATTTAAACTAAAAGTGATATTAAAAGATAACCTCCCCACTTAATGCAAACAGAAGGAATATCTGATTATCTGCGGCAGTTAGTGCTCCAATATCAAGAAAGATTAATGGGAGCATTGTGGTCCTGGAGATTGGTGGGCATAATATTGATATTCCTGCTTACCCATGTTAGGGAGAAACCCCATACCATGAAACAGGATCTTGTACCCTTCTGTATCAAACTGCTATATAAGTACATCCATTTGGCATTGGTGAGTCTATTAAGACTGACCTTGTTGCGAGGTTCAGCCAAATCTGCGCCATTTGTAGCACAAATGAACACCACTGATGTTGTATTACCTTCCTGTACCAAAGGAGGGTGGCATTAATGAGACTGTTGTTGACTGGTACAGGGATAGCCAAAATTGTGTCACATGCCATGCTAAGTTATATCTGATAATGGTTCGTGTAGGTACAGCCTGCATGAACTTCAATCTCAACAAGTCCACTACTTCACACGGGTCAGTAGGCCATATAGGTGATTCACTAACCTGGCTGGAGTACATTAATTGGATAAGTAGCTACATCAGAGTCTAGTGCTGATGTTGGTGTCAGTGACGCTCTTGTAAAGGTCAGAAGAATTAGGCTCTGAATGAACCGTGACTAGTGGCAGAAGCATTTTTTACTAGTCCAAGCAGGCAAATTCTTACTCAACTTGTTTTCACTCACACACTTTAAGTTATATTTTATGGATTTTGTTAGTTTAAAAATCACCTTTCAAAGTGCATTTCTGATTATTAGCTATATGCTATAGTAAAGTAAACATGTCTTTCACATGCTAATATTTACTACATTATTTACAACTGCAAAATAAAATAGTAGTTTCAATGCGCTAGTGGCCACTCCGCTGGTCCGGCTGGTTCAGCTATGGCTGGACCACTTTTTCCAAAAGTGGGCGTGTGCTCCTCTTGTTAATAATGAAATTTATACCAAACAGTTAATGCGTTAGCGCTTATTGCACGTTTTGGAGACTGTCCTGTGGTATGATAAGCTAGGTCGTGAGCCTCGACTGTAGCTGCCACCAGAGAGTCACTGTCAGAATACACCGCACTCCAGTCAAGGAGCTTCCTAGTCCAAGTGTCAACTTAGGTTCGGAACAAGTTGAGGTAAGCCCTTCCTATCCTTAGGTTAATCAGCCATGGATACCTCCCAGATAGAGTTCTAATTCTTAAGAGAGGAAAGTTAGGCAGAGCCTTCAGCTATAGTGTATTTAGATAAATGAAATCTGTACAGTAAAGTGAGGCTGGCCCAGATATATGAAACCTGCCAAAAGGTGAGGTGGGAAAGAACATGGATGAACGTGTGTGCATATGGGTTGAATAAGTTCAGGTTACGTGTGAATGTAATTGCATGAATAAGATTATGGTGAATGAATGAAAATGCATTAGGGTAGGGTTACATGAACAAGTTTAGAGTAGCATTGTGGGAGGAAGTCATTCTACCACATCTCCCCTTTGCAAAGATAGAAGCTCCATGCCAGAAGATAAACTGTCCACTTGAGGATCAGTGTCGTCTTGCCAGCCTTGCTGCGACAACGCATCAGGAGCTTATTCTTCACACCTTCTCGATAGACAATGTTGAAGTCATAGTCTGCTAGCTGCATTCGCCACTGCCACAAATGGTTGTTTAGCCGGTAAGAGGTGAAGAAGTGGACTAGAGCCTTATGATCTGAATACAATCTGAAGGTTCTTCCCAGCAGAAAATCTGAAGTGCCGCACAGTTTCAAACAGTGCAAAAGCTTCTAGTTCTGTAGCTGAGTATTTCTGCTCAGCAGAAGAGAGCTTTCTGGAGTAAACGGAGACTGGGAGCTGTTCATCATCCCTACAGACAAGCAATGCTCCACCTACCCCTTGCGAGGAGGCATCACATGCAACACAATACACATCACTTGGAGAAGGAACACACACACATGCATGGTTAGCAATTGAACAAATAATTGAGTTGAAGGAATCGGTTAAAGTTTGTGTCAGCACTATTTTGTTGGGTGATGTCTTCGTCAAGACAGAATTGAGAAAAGATGAATATGATGAACACTGAGGAATGAAACATGAATAATAATTACATTGTCCAATAAATGATCTCATTTGCTTTGCTTTTTGGTGATAGGACAAAGGTATTCTTTGAATTGTTTCATACGAGATTTAGGAATAAACAGTGAGGCATGATTGACCACTAAACCTAAGAACTCAAACTTAGTGCTGCCGAACTTACATTTTGATGGCTTTACTGTAAGTAAGTGATCAGCTAGATGTTGTAATACTAAGAAAAGTTGTTGTAATACTAAGAAAATTTGTTTCAAATATTCCACCCAGCTAGATGAAAAGACAACATCATCTATGTATGGTTCTACAAATTCAGTGTAGTCAGCAAACACTCTGCATCAAGACCTGGAAGGTTGCTGGGGCATTGCGTAGACCAAATGGCATACACTAGTATGTAAACTTTCCTCGTTTGCATGAGAATGCAGCGAAATCCTGGCTGTCAGGATCCATGGGTACTTGGTAAAATGCTTTGCACAGGTCCATCTTGGACAGGTATTTAGCTGAATCTAATTAGCAATGATAGACTCAGGTGTTGGCATGGTAAAGGGAATAAGCACTGTTATAGAGTTGAGTCGGTGGTAATCTTCCACAATACGAATCGTATCATCCTTCTTCCTGACTGAAATTGGGGTGAAATGACCAAGGACTGTCACTAGGAACAATAATCCCACACTCTAGCAAATTATCCAGTTCTTGTTTGAAGGCAGATTCAATTGCCATGGGCAAACTGTAATTAGGTGACCACAAAAGGGTTGCTGAGTGACATTAATAGAGTGGGATACAGATGTGGTATGACCTGGTGAGTCAGAGAAGATCCGATCAAATTTTGAGAGAATACTTTGCAGCTCGGAATGTTGAGCATCAGTTAAATCTGCGTCTGCTAACAAACTAGGTGAGTGACTGATAGCAGCATCATCTGATTCAGAATCAACAATACACAGAACACGATGACATTCAAAATTTTCAACGAAAGGTTTGAGCAAATATTGACATGAACAATCTTAGACTTGGCATTTGGTTTATCTTTGGGACAAATTCGGTAGTTAACTTCAGATATTTTTTTCTTTGATTACATATGGACCTTCCCAACTAGTAGACAGTGTAGGGCCAGGACCAGGAATTTTCATCAGAACAAGATCCTGTGGTTTGAATTAACACAACTTATTATGATCAGATTTATGTCTTTCCTGTACAACACGATCTTTCAAGTTAGATTTGAGAACACGTAAAGTTGTTTCAATATCTTTAAAATCACTCACTGCTATGTTATGTGGAGTGGAATCAGTCCAGAAAGATCTAAGTGTATCAAGTATATGAAGTGTAAAGCGTCCAAAGTGGAGCTCATATGGGGTATAACCATGACGGGATAGTGGCATATTTCATAGCCAAAAGAGTGCTAATGTTAAAATCTTTGGCCAATCTCTCTTATCCACAGCACTTTTTCTCAGGACAGACTTTAGTGTCCCATGGAAACGTTCTAACTGCCCATTGGTTTGGGGGGTGGTAAGGAGACGTCCTAATAGCAATAATGCCTAGCTTGTCAGTAAGTTGTCGAAAAACATGAGACAGAAAGTTGGAAACTTTATCTGTCAGGATACCTGATGGAATTCCAAAATCAGCTATTAATAGCAGTAGTTTCTCAGCAGTTTCTTCAGCTGTAATAGACTTAAGTGGAAAGGCAAATGGGTGGTAGGAACTAGCTAAATCCATAGCGGTGGCACTCAACACATGATTCAACAAATTGCTTCACATCACCTGATATACCTGGCCAAGTAAAAACTTTATTGATGTAAGACTTAGTTGTGTTTTTCCCAAAATGTCCAGGAAATGTATGGGCTAGTGATAATACTGTCTTTCTGAGGGGTGAAGGTAAGAAAATGATTGGATGATTTACACCATGAATGGAAGCATAGGTAGAAAGGATACCATCTTTATAATAAATCTGGGAGTCATTATCAAGAGTCTTGGTTCGTACTGACTGTAAAGTATCATCTTGTGCTTGCGCTGTAATAAGCTTGCATTTAGATACACCACTGAAACCAATTTGAGGAATGGAAAAAAATAGGTTGCTCAAGTAGGTGCTACATCACTAGAATCAGTAACTGACAAACTTTCTAGCGTGCTATTTACTGGTGAAGAGTATGGTTCAGAGTCATAGCAACGCTAGACGATGATGAAATCTCAGACACTAGATCAGACTGTGAAGTTGAACCAATTAGGAAGTGGCGATTGTTCAGAACTTGAGGATTGAGCATTGATAGAGTCACAAATTACATTAGGTGTATTAGAAGACTGAACAAGTGGGTTGTTGTTAGTTTGAGGAACGGATATACTATCGAGACTATAATAGAGTTTGTTCCATCAGTTTACTGTTGAGCAAGTAACTTCTGCTCTTCAGTTTGCTGAGCAGCAGCTTGCAAGACCAAGATCTGCCCCTAATAAAACAGTATTGGGACTAAGGCTATCATGTACAGCAAGAACAAGGGTGCCACAGGCAGGGCATAACATGGCACTAATTGAGAAATATTATCTATACCCTTAATAGATAGGTGAGAATGGACAGGCCAGTCAGGGGGAACAAGAACTGTTGACACAATAGACACATCAGCTCCTGAATCAAGTTGAAATTGACAAGGGGAATCACGTACAGTACCATCTAATACCAGGTTAATGTGCTTAGGTTTACCCTGACTCCTGTTAGAATACTCTAAATTGACTGGCTCGTCTGACATTGCTATCGCTAACTACACACTTCGCCTTCTTTTCTTTCTTAGACTTAGAGGATTGGTCTGAGGACGATGGTTGTTTAGAGTTAGAATTACTGTTATTTGACTGTTTGGATTAAGATGAATAGAAAGTACGACCGGAAGATTGAAAGCAATTAGGAGCAATATGCCCAAGTTTTCCACAACGATGACATGTATAGGCACAAAACTTTCTTGTTTTTCAGAAGAGACGCTAGAGTGATAGTCACTATGGTCACGCTGGTTAGAGGACTTTGAGTACGAGTTTGAGTAAGATTCACGATGATTAGAATGAGAATAGTTGCGCTCAGTTGTAGAGAAAGATCGAGGAAAATGCTTATAGCAAGTAGAACTGTGGGTTTTAATAAATCACTCAAAACTATGAATGATGGCATGAGAATCAGAGCAGTCACCAGTGAGCACAGAATCACGACCTTCATCATGAGTATGCAAGAAAAATAGCAGAAATTGAGTCTTTGCCAGAGAGAATCATTTGAGAATTCAGAATCACCAAGTATGGGCCTTTACAGAGTGTAGCATTTATGAGAGTACTGGGCAACCCATACATTAGGACTTCAAGTACCACTGAGATTGAACGGTTGAAAAAGGGTGTCCAAACAATTATTTCTATGATAGCCACCTAAACACAGCAACTTATGAGTAAGCCCAGTAAAATCACCTCTATAACCATCCGAAGCATATTCCAACCCATGGACCCATCTGTACCTGTCTACTTCTTGTAGGGTCATAGAACGTTCAAACCACTGCAGAGTAGAGAAGAGGTCTTCATTTGGTTTCATCCTTCGAAACGATTGAATATGTCTTCGTTGTTTGTCAGAATACTTGTCTTCAGATAAGCTAGCACACTTAAGAGAGGTTTCAGAAGACGGCCTGGCATCAGAGAGTTTCTCTATTTTCTTGATGCTGATGGAGTTGCTTTTCAGATTTGTGCTTCTCTTCATCTAGAGTACGTTACTCTATCATTTGTTGCAGGATGAGGGTGAGTGAGATGTCAGGTGCACTAGGTCGCTCCTCTAGTGATGCAGCAGCAGACTCCTCCCTGTTTGCCTCCAGCGCAGAAGATTTCTTCTGACTTTTGCTCCTTGTATTATGATGCACTCTTTGTCACACATGATTACAATGAAAGAAAATGACACAAAAGTTTGATATAAAATTTTAGTCCAAAACAGTGTCAGTGAGCATGAATAGCTAAAAGGAAAAAAATCACAAAACTTATCTCACAATGAATTAGAACGTACAATGGAAAGATATAGCCGAGCAAATAATATGAAATAATTATGATTACAAAGAAATTTAACAAAATGAAGGAAATAAAACAGTTCAGCAATCAATAACGATAACGTGAATTCGAGCTAGAATCTGGAAGTGTTGCAGCGGTGAAATGAACAATGCACGAAGACAAAGCTGTGCAGACAAGACTGTGGAACTTCCAACCACCGCTAGCCACCAGGTGTGATATGATTAGCTAGGTCGTGAGCCTCGACGGTAGCTGCCACCAGAGAGTCACTGTCAGAATACACCGCACTCCAGTCAAGGAGCTTCCTATAGTCCAAGTGTCAACTTAGGTTCGGAACAAGTTGAGGCAAGCCCTTCCTATCCTTATAAATGAAATCTGTACAATAAAGTGATGCTGGCCAATATAATTATATGAAACCAGCCAAAAGGTGAGGTGGGAAAGAACATGGATGAATGTGTGTGCATAGGTATGGGTTGAATAAGTTCAGGTTACGTGAATGTAATTGCATGAATAAAATTATGGTAAATGAATGAAAATGCATTAGGGTAGGGTTACATGAACAAGTCTAGAGTAGCATGAATTAGTTAGTTTTATGTGGGAGGAAGTCATTCTACCGCATGTCCGCAGAATGTATTCTGGCACGACTTTCTCCATTTTTCCAACTGAGCTTACAATACTGTGTCAGACCAAAGTCCACATCAACTAAAGAGTTATACAGTTGTTCTGTGAGAAGCTTTAGCATACACAGTAATTTATTACAGCTTTCAATTGAGCCACTTCAACACCACAAGCTTTATTTCTTATGAATGAAAACAAAGACAGTAGAGACTATTTACAGTAGTTACTTACAAATTAGGAGGTTTTGTAAGTTTTCACAGCTTAGAGCTATTTATTGTTTTTGCTGGTAATAATTGCACCACCACAGATACTGTTGTAACAGTTTTTCAACTGGAAAGGTGCCACTAAACAAGAGTGTTTGGCGTAAGCTAGCAAATGATGCTCTAGTAACAGCACTTGATGCAGTTTACAGTGGTTTTGTATGTCACACCTCTAACCACACCGACTTCCTGGCCTGACCACTTTACAAATGTTGGAGCAGCCCCTGGCACTGTAATGTACTTTAAAATATATCATGCAAAAATTTATTGGAATTACTAGTGGTAATGTTTTTCAGAATTATTCTTTAACTCTGATTTTTCAGACAATTTGGAGCAAGTTTAAAAGTGGAGGGCGAACTACTTAGCAACTTGCAAATATAGCCAACTCATGGTAGAATGCTTTATATTATATTGATGGTATACAATATTTTTTAATGGTTTCTAGCTATTGTGCATATACCATGTTATATAAATAACTTGCTGTAAGCTATGTACTGTACGTTTATTCTAAACCACTGCCTAATATAACTTCCTTACAAATCAACCCCAATGCTATAGCTATTCAATGATTTAATGCTTTGGTGTTTTATGTAATTACTATAGAAATGATAACTTAAAACTTAATACTATCAAAATTTAGCTTTGTCGTTTTATGTGTCTATGAATACTTCCCTTATGTGATGAGCATTATGCACAACACTAACTTTAGAAGTGGACTCAAATTAAAACTTGGACTAATAATACTGCATGCACAAGTAGTGATTATTTTCCAGTTTATTCTAGCTGTAATAAAAATGCTCTGTATTGTGCTTCACTTTTTATTACCTTTATAATTATTTCAACTATTATATATAATAAACAATTATTTCTCTTGTTTGTAGGTTCTCATTTAACCAGTAGCTAACAATACATACACAAACTACACAAATTACTGTTAATAACAAGTTTTTGAAGTTTCTTTTTTATTATAAATGTGTTCAAACAATTTCTTTGAAATTGGCGTAAGTATCAAATTCGTCCAGGTAGTCCACTAAAACTTGATAGCAAAAGATGTACTGCTCCTGCAATTTGATATTATTATCTCTCAATGGAATATATGAAAGGGAATTTTAGGATGCTGGCCTATTTAGTTTCACTCAGCCTATGGTAAAAATATTTAGTGATTCAACTAAAAGTCATTCTTTCAAAAAAATAATCACAAATGGTAGGGCTCTAGTGACCTTTATTGATTGAAGTCATTTATTTTTAAATGAATGGTTTTTTGCTAGACTGGATTGCTATAACACAGTATTTAATATACTATTAAAATACAATCTTTATTACCATAAGATCTCCCAGGTATACCTATAAAATTCTTTACCGATTAAATTTTTATATACTCAATTTAGCTATGCATTACTTGATTGGAAACAAGACCAGCTCGATGACATCGAGCAGACTTCAGAAACTGAAAAATATCCACCACTCCTTCTGATTTCATCTTGTCCATCTGAGCATGAATGCAGATAAAAGCACCAGTACGACCGGAACCATTGCTGGAAACAAAGTGTTCTCTCTATCATGCAAGATAAAAGTAAAGGAATTGTCTACTCACTTGCACATCACCACTATAGGCTTGTTTCCAGTGCTCATTTGAATTTTTTGAATTAAATTGGCAATCTCCAGAACCACATATGAATTGTCAGGTACATTTTCTTCAGCCCAGTCTAAATACTGGAACTGAGTAACTGTCTGTGATAAAGTTGTGATAGACATTTTGGATTGACCTTCAAGTATTTTCATCTTTCTTATTATTAATTTATCATTCAGCTGCTGATCCAATAAGGTTACTGAAAATTTACCAAAATTCTTGGAACTTTCTTCTGCTGGCCAGTATGGCTGAGAAGTTTGCTCAATCTGTACATGTATTTCCAAAAAATTCTACAGATACTTAGAGTAATCAGGAATGTATGGAAGGCCAAGTTTACATGACATAACCACCATTAGTGCTAACTATTATACTCATGTAAATGAATTTTATGAAAATTGTGCTAGTTGCACAATGCAGCATTGATATTTGTCTTACCTTTTCATTGCACAGCATAACAATGCACCTCACTTCTTGCTCCCATACCATTTGCCAAAAGTCACTGATAGTACTCGTAAGTGGAACTTGAGTTGCTATGTATGCCCCAGGCTTTCTGTATCCCTGTGCACATATATTTACATAATAATTGAAGAAGTAGTGTTGTTTTAAAATCAATTGTGAACATTAATAGCTGAGCATTTCAGCACAACTGAGAAATATGGACAAACAATTTTAACATGTGAAATTTATGTTATGTACTAGTGACTTTATATTGTACATTGTGGTGCTTCAGTACAGATGGCAAGTTTTAAGTAGTGTAAAGCTATGACAAACAGAGCATCTGAACAAAAACAACAACAACAACAATAAAAAACAAAACAAATTGTTGCCACCAATTCATATAGAGAATAAACTTGATTAAGTTTGTAAGACCTAAGTACATTCATCAACATTCAGATCATGCAGAGACAACTAATTGAAAAGGGTAAACTATTAAATTTCATTGTTAAATCAACGAATTTTGTTAGTATGTGACTGTGTCAAACACTAAGAGAACACTAGATGCAAGGGTCAAAGTACAAAACGACACATGTATGTCCACAATTGTGCTACATGAACATGTCTTGCTTACCAATAATTCTTTCTATAATTTTTAACTTGTAACCCTGATTTTTCATAATCGTAAAATAAACTTAAGCTCAGTATTTTGCTCACCTCAACAAAACTTGCATTAATGTAATCTATTCCAGGAGAGCTAGGAAACTTCAGGTGAACTCTTGTATGATCAACTAAATATAATTACAAAAAGTATATATTAGGTTTATCTCAGTATACGGTGCATTGTGTGTATTAGTATAATAAGGTAAATACATTCAATCATAAGCAAAACTCTAATGTGAATTCTTACAAGGAAGGCAATTTCCATAGCGATTTTTGTTTATATTTTGGTTATTGGTAGCATCGGAGTTGTCCACACATGAAATATTGCGAGAAATATCTTGCAGCACCTTTATGATTAAAACATCATAACATTAGTTACCATAATATTTTACTAATTTGAATATTCTGTGACTAGGTAAACTAGAATTAGTTCCATTATTTTGTTTTCCACTAGAAACTTTTTTATTTTATATAATACACAAACTTTTCAACAACATATTTTCTCAGGACATTGTGATAACTTCACTGAAATTATTATCATCCACACAGTGATGATGACCATTGCAAAATGGTTGAAACGTTTGTGTACTTTATAAAATATTATTTTTTTGACTAGTGGAAAACAAAACAATTATGGTACTAAGGATCAGTTATCATATTTAAATGAACTACCTAGTACCCACCAAATAGTGGCGCTTGATGTGCTAATTTAGGAATGCATCAGTCTACCCTATTTCTCTCACCCATGTATTCATGAATGCAAACATAACAGTCATCATTGTCAATGATGATGCTTTACCAACCCGACTCAGCGATGTCATTGTCATCACTATTGACGATGCTTGCCTAACCCGGCCCAGCTTATGAATTATCCATGAATATACACACGATTGTCATTACTGACATGCAAGCATACTATTATATAAATCATTGTAATCACCTCATATTGTTCCTCATACCCACTCTTGCAGTTATCAGGCATTACTTTAGACAGTCTCCCAGTAGCAATCCTCATATTTGCTGCACTGACCTCAGTATCTCCACATGTGATCAGCTCATCAAGAGCTGTGTGGATGAAAATGTATTGAACCTATATTATATGTATAATATATATAATATACTAGTGATGTGCTTGAGCACAGATGGCGAGCGAGCCTGCCTAGATAGGTAACATAAAACTACAATATTGTTACTATGTTTTAGCTTAGTTCATGCAAACACTAATAGCAGTTATGACCTTTTATTTCAGCAAACAATTACAAAATTACAAATTAACTTCTGTAGTATCAAACACCAGCCATTATGATAATCTCACAACAAATTGTCAGCTACGATTAAAAAAATCAGTGTTATTATTTGTAATTTAAGCCAACAAATGTGGAATTGCTACTTACCTCAATTTCCTGAGTATTGGTAACTCTGTAGTATCAAATTTAAGTTATTTTGACTATCTGAATTACCAGTAATTCTAGACAACCAGCTCTCAGCTACAAAAACAAAAGACCATCAATTTTTGAACACAAATACAAAATTACTCTCTTTTCTTGAGCAGTAGTAACTTCCATAGTATCAAATTTAAGCCATTCTGACTATTTGAATTTACCAGTCACTGTTGATAACAAGCTCTTAGCTACAAAAAATAAAGGCCACAGTTATTTTTGTATATTTAGCTAACAAATATGGAATTACGTACTTACCTCAGCTTCCCTAGAGTAATAGTAGCTTCCTTAGCATTAATATTACGGCATTCTGACTACCAATGGCTCTTGACAACCAACAATCGGCACTTCGTATCTCCCCTAAAACGGCGAAGTTTGAAATTTAGTCTGGAAAAGGGTCTTCAATGCCATAGTAACACGGTTGTAGCAACTTTTTGTGTCTTGAAAAACAAGCGTTTTCGCAGGAATTTTCTCACACTTCGGAACTTAAGTTTAAAGTAAGGCTTTGCTTAATGCTGTTGTTTCAGAATAAACTGGGTTCAAGCCTAAAAAGCTGTGATTTTTGGAGAAAAATTCCCCACGCGCACGTTTAAGGGGCATCCATACATATATTTATAACATATTGATTTTGCATTGTCCACCCCTAATAACTGTCTCACTAGCTCAGCTAGCTCGCCAACAAAATTATATATATATATATATATATATATATAATTAAATATAATATAGTACTTATTACGATGAGTCAGAGTGTGATATGGTGAAATATTTCATGAGCAGGCTAATTTATTTTTTCATGAGTCAAAGGCTGAAAATAAAGCCTAAGAGTGAGATATCTAGCCATATCACTCGACGACAAGCACGGTCACTCTGGTAATGGACTATTAATAAAGTGGTGTCAAACTGAGAATCGGGGATATTTGTTTATTGGCGAAGAGAGTGGAGTGAGACAAGACATGGTCCTTAAACGTGCGCGGGGAGCCATTTTTTTCTCTCTCGTAAAAAAACCTTTTTTTAGGCTTGCCCCACTTTCTTCTGAATCTTGGGCTCCAAATTGTGAGATAATTCCTGGAAATGCTTGTTTTTCAAGTCTGAAAAAGTTACTGCGATTGGTTACAAAGGGATTGAAAACCCTTTACCAAATGTAATTTCAAAACTTTTTTTTTTTTGGGGGGGGGGGGGGGGGGGCTGCTCAATGCCGCTCATTGGTTGTCAAGTGCCGCAGGTAGCCAGATTGGCTAAACATTAATACTAAGGAAGCCACCATTATTTCGGAGAAGCTGAGGTAAGTACATAGTTCCATATTTGTTAGCTAAAATCAATTGAACTATAACTTTCCAAGCTGGATTTACCAGCCCTAGGACAAACTGAAGATATCTAGCATAGAATAAACCACTTATTACACTCATCAGAAGATACACAGCAAAATATTTCACTCTCAGGCTTTATTTTCACTCTGCCAGTGGCTCATGACAATATATTAGCCTGCTCTTGAATTATCTCTCCTTATCACACTTGACTCATAAATATTACACGTAAAGAAACTGTCATAAATACATTTACAGACATATTATGCTACAATTAGATATGGCACAGTGGTATTGTACAGTATAGTATATATACAGAGTGTATATGTAAGTATCTATAAGCATTGGTGATTTCAGATGAAAAACTGAAAAAATCATAGCATAAATGTGTCTGCTATTTTGATGAAATCAGGAAGTAATTTTAGATTGTCAGTATAATAATGTAAGCTAGGCAATGATTAAGACAAACATTACTTTAGTTATCAGGAATAATATTATTTTTATTTAGGTGCAAAGCCTTGGCATCTAACTGAAGCCTAGGTTTATTAGGTCAACCTCTTTTTATAAAAGTGTGATTGCAAATGAGTTGATGAGATAGTACAAGAATTGCAATGTTGGTTAGCTTGGTTAAATTTCCTGGAAAATAAATAAATGGTGAAAGGATCAAACACAGTCGTCTATTTTACTTTTTTTTTTAGCTGAAAAGCAAGACAGATGTCAACTTGTTTACCAAAAAGGCTTAATGCATTGAAGTGTTTATTTGAATGCTGATCAGGGCTTAGCTGAAAAGCAAGACATATGTCAACTTGTTAACCAAAAAGGCTTAATGCATTGAAGTGTTTATTTGAATGCTGATCAGGGCTTATATACACTGTTAGCATAAATGGAACTTGTATATCCTATGTTGAGTAAACAATGTAAAGTCCAGAAAAAACTTTCTTAAAACAAAACTATTTTACTTTTTTTTTAGCTGAAAAGCAGGACAGATGTCAACTTGTTTACCAAAAAGGCTTAATGCATTGAAGTGTTTATTTGAATACTGATCAGGGCTTATATACACTGTTAGCTTAAATGGAACTTGTATATCCTATGTTGAGTAAACAATGATAAATTCCAGAAAAAACATTCTTAAAACAAAACTAACTTAAAAAGACAAATAACAACCATTATATCAAAAGTACTATAAAATTACTGTGTAAACTGGACAAAGGAAGTATTATTGCAAGAAGTTGTTCACAATATAAAACATGACAGACTTATCTATGGATTGTGGAATGCAAAATATAGCTTTGCAAAACTCATGGTCAAATTATTAGTTATTTGAAGATAATTTATGATAGCTGGACTGCTATTGCATTTTCTACCTCAAAATTGTATCTACAATAAATAATGAATAAAATCTTGACCAAAACATGTTCAACCAGTTAGTGCTGAAATATTTATGTTAATAGAACTAGAAAATTATACTCTACAGAGTCACATACTAAAACCATCCATAGAATTACTAAAACTACTTTTTTCTTATTTTTATAACTAACCAGTGTTTGAACCATAGAAACTCTTTGCTGCCGCAACTGGGAGACAAATTCATATATATTGATAGTATCTTCATGCTTGAGTCTCTCTAGCATGTAGTCCAGTGTAATAAATGTACCTGTCCTACCCACACCGGCACTGCAGTGGACAAGAATTAAATCTTTGCTCTTGTAGAGATGAGTTTTTCGGACTTTCTTGATGAAGTTTACCATTGAAAAGGCATTTACAGGTACACCATGATCAGGCCAGGCAAGATAGTGGAACATTGTTACTTGCTGAGGGGCTTCATTTTCCTGCAATTATCAAATATGTGGGCTTTCAGTTTAGGCATATAACATTGTATTATATTGTTTACTTGTTTAATGAGTAAGTAGGGATTGCTAAATTATGTTGGCACTTTAGGTAAATATAATTGAGAATCTTTTCTTTGCAAAACGACAATTACAAGTGAGAGCATTACAGGACACCAAGATATGTCAATATGTTGCAATATAAATATAGCTTTATATCTCGTTTATTCTTTTGCCTGTTTGCAATCATTTGAGAGTACTAAATCATAATTTTAGCAAAGTTTCAAGAGTATTTTAGGCAACTAAGTTGAGAATTTGGAAGTATCATTATAGGTATAACATTGGGTCATAGTCAGCTTTGCGATAGTTTTTCTAGCAAAGTCTGAAATGGCATATGAAAGATAAACCTATATACAGAGAATTACATCAGCATGTACGCCTAAATATAGTGTTGTTATGAAGAAGCTATGAAGCTTTGATGGATTGAGCCTTGCATTAATACTTCTATCAACCTAACCTTACAGATAGTCATTTTTCTGATAATATACTCTGAATATGTTACAACTGCAATTAGTTCGATTTTAAAAGCACTTCCAATATGAGGTACATAAACTGAATTGCTGTTTTCTGGCCAGTATTGTTCACACTTTTTCTAAAAACAAGCACAAAACAATTATCACAATGAACCTAATCATTACCCATATAACAACTTACTTTTCCTTCAAATAACTTAGTAAGCATAACAACAGTTGGCACTTTTTGTTCCCATAGCATTCTCCAAAAGTCCTCAACAGTTTTTTCTGTAGGACCTAATAGAAATGTGTTTTTTAAACATATATACATACATACATACAAATATAATAATGCATTATAAATATAATTATAAATGCATTACAAATAATAATAATGCATTTATTTTACTTACCTTGTGAAGCGATATACACCTTATCCCTCTTATATCCCTGGGAACAAAGTGCATCCCAAAATTAATGTAATATTCACATTATTGCACACCAATAATAACTCACGTCTATATAGCTTGCATTTATATAGTCAGATCTATCCACTCCAGGTAAAGATTTAAGAATAACTCTATTAAAATCAACTAAAAATACAAAAATTATATGCACCTCGGAGAGATTTGGCTAAAATTGAATGCATTTTTAGAACTACAACCTAATGAAACTTTCAATATTACTGTTACAACATTTCATAGTTTAACTTACATGGATATATATTTTTGAAACGATTTTTACAATAATTTTCAGATGCCAAAGCTTCCACATGGCCTAATTTCAATGCCTTTTCAATTGACTGAGTACATAGTACAAATAATAATTATTTTTTCACCAAAAGCATATCTAAAATCTTACTTCATATTCCAATCTAAACAACCTATCTTGATTGGCATGCATTTGACACACACGTGTTCGAAAGTCTTCCATCATTATTGCTTTCAACTGATTTTTATCTATTTTACAATGACCACATTTAGAAATTTGAAAAGATAATGGAAAATTACACATTATATATTCTTACTCATAAATTCAGTATTCTGATATATTTGATCATCTGTACTTTTTTGACTCTCCATCTGATTGCAAAGCTCCAATGATTTTGCTTTTGCTTGGTCGTTGTTTTCATCTGCTAGAATGGAGATTTCTTGGCTGACTAAAATATGACTCGTCTTGTACTTTACTTGATTTACTCTTTGAAATGAATATATGTAGTATAATTATATGAGTGTGTGGGTAGGTGTATTTGTAAATATATATTTGCATTAAAATATGCCTTATAAGTCATACATTTATATCGTTCAGCAAGCTGTGCTTAACATTAGACTAGGAGTAATTATTGTAACTATTTTAACTATTCCAGTAACACTCTACAGCTAATCACCAAAACAACTGCTTTTGTTTTGACTTCTAAAGTACCCAGTATATAAAATAATTTATTATTCATAAAAATATGTGCTATTTCCCCTCTCTTGCACATTCTCACTCATAAGTTGCTGTAGATATACTCAGTGAAATGTTTTCTTTTGCCAATCTAGTTACTTACTTGAAGTGCTTTATTTTAGTTGCCACAGCTATTACAATAGCAATCAATAGCAATAGTACAAATATCAAAGCAGTCACTCCAACCACAATTGCTGTGCTTATTCCTGAAGGTGATGCTTCTTGGGAGACTAAGGGATAGAGGATGATATTAAGCAATAGACAGCAGTACATAATAACATACTTTCAAATGTGGTTGATAAAAATGTAGTTTCACTGTAATTTCCGTCTCCTGCTGATGTGCTTGCAAATACTTGCAATACATATGAAGTGTTTCTTTCAATATGGCTTATAGTTGTTTTGTTAGTGTCTTTGTCTACGATTTTTGTTACAATTTTGAGCGGTATCAATTCTCTCTTTATATTAGCTGGATAATATGAAATAGTATAATTCGTGACGAATCCTCTTGCTTCTGGAAGTGAAAGTTTCATCCATGACACTTCTGCAAATTTTTGTGACTTTTGTGTAACAATGAGACCTTGGGGCGATATACTTGGAACTGTGAACAAACAATGAATTTCATCGACTGATTATGATTTTTAAAAGTAATATTTCATCACAAATAAAAAGTGGCAATTTTGTAAGAAAAATGTGTTACATTAAATAAAATAAATAATTTAGTCAGTAATATATAACCTACCCAATTCTTGTGAAAAAATTAACATAAAGACATGCTTTCCAATTCCTGCCTCATTAACTGCAGCAATACTGACACTATATGGTACTCCAGCTTCTGCATTCACAGTAAGTGTAACTTTAATACATACAAACTATGCCAATTAGACATACCCAGTGAGTGAACAAATTCATTTCTTGTAGTAGTATTTCGGAAAATTGTAAAGTGATTTTTGAAATCTTTGATGATTATTAAGTAATGAATAATATCACCTCCTGGTGATGTAGGTTGAAGCCAACTAAATGCAATGCTAGTTTGGTTTATTGATATGACAGTAATATTTCGAACATAATCAGATTCTAAAGAAAAGTTAGTAACATTAAATGAATGTATTTACACATTGCAAACTATAAAGTATTATATTCCGTAAAAACTCACGAGTATCCTTTGTCTTAAAATTGTGTACAAAAGTTGAGAAATCAGCAAACATATTGGTACTTTGTATGCTGAAATAATACATAGTAGCTGGCAATAATTGCAATAATGTTACTGAATAAGATTCTGTCATGGTTCCAACTATATGTTGACTGCAACTAGTTAGGTTAGATACATTATTTCCATATTGGACTTTATAATAGTCTCGTAATGACGGATTAAATGTATTCCTCAATGACCACACTATTGTAGCTTGACAGGATGTAATTCCTTGAACTGAAACATTGTTAGGCAGTCTGGGACTTCTTTCATCTATATTTTAGTTATTTAATATAAAAAATAAATATTATTACATTCTTTCTAACCAGATACAACCAGGGTGATCATTTTCTTGTCTGACACAGTTGCACCACTTGATAACATTATTGAAGCTTGACAAATGAATGAGGTACCATTTAAAATCCCTGAAATTCTTGTAATGTACAGTTGCAGTCCATGACCATTAGAAGTATTTATTATTTCTGTACCATTGTTATATTGCCATCGTAATAATGCAATAGGAAAAAAGCTGAAACATGTAATGTTAACTTCTGAACCAAGTTGGTAGATCGATTTGTAATTCTGTAGTTCAATAGCTTTAAAGTAAAGTAGTAGCTAACATACATAAAACATTTTGATGTCATTTTTTTTAACTTACCATTAGGTAGCATAATAATTTGTGAAACAGCTCCTCTTTTGTTTGAAGCTGTGCAATTAAATGTGCCAACATAATCTTCCAGAGACTGACTGTCTATTTCAAGCATGTTATTGTATATAGCATTCACGGTATCCGAAACAGTGTGACTGAGTAGATATGAGTTTCCCCTTCTATTCCATTGGACTGTCATTACTGGACCTCCGCTAGTTTGGCAAGTGAGTATGCCCGATGTTGTATTATAAGTTAAAGATATATTAGAAAGCTTTCCTGCAATTCATATATTTCTTTAATAATGCATTTTATGAGCTAAATTATAGACCTTTTACTACCCAAGAACCAGGTACAAGGCTTGGAGGCTTGTAAAATGCAATTTTTTTATTCATTGTTTAATTAAGTTAATTTTGGAAAAATAATCTTTACATATAACTTAAAATTATTACTTAGCAGGTATGATGGGTAAATGCAAATGAGTCGGTATAATGTTAATTAGTACACTCAATTGTAAGAAATGTATTACATCCATACCTTCATTTGGTGGATAAATTCCAACATAAATATTGTTAAATTGGTTGTTGTCCGAAATGGAACAGGTAAATATTCCATATACTCCACTGTGGATTGCAGTTCTTCGATTAAGAATGACAGATGTTTCAGTTTTATTAATAAAGTACTGTCGACTCTCTTTCATCATTACTTCACTACTATTTGGAAATATCCATGTGGTTTCATTGATATTCTTTGTAGTACAGTACAGAGCCATCTGATTAATTCCAACGTCAGCAAGGTTTATTATGCTATTATCTCTAATCGGTTTATTTTTGTGAAGGTAGACTCCTGTAAAAGATAATTTAGATTATAATGTTGACTATGAATTTTCTATACCATTTTAGACATTATATGATTGTGAAAATTGTTACAAAAGTAAAACAAATTTAGATATAATAGTTCTATATTGCTCATAGCTGTTTACAAAAGTATTCATCTGGCATAAACTATAAAGAAAGGTAGTGTATTTGAGACTTAAAATATATAATCTCATTTGATAGTTAGTATGGCTTGTATTAGCTATATACTTACCAGTAGTAAGTTTTGTATAAATAATTGATGAGTTTCCATAAGGTCCAGTCCCATTTTCATTTCTTAATTTTAATTTAAACTCATATGCAGTGTTTTGAGAAAGGTTATTCACTGTATATGTTCTATTCATCTTGTCATAAGGTATATTAACTTCCTTGCCAGATATAGCAGATATATGGTCTTTGTAATGAAGAATATATTGTATAGGTTGTCCATTGCGATCAAGGCACTCTTCTCGATCCCATTCTATAGTTATATAATTAGAGGTAGCAGAAACTTTTTTTGGTATGGGTACACAGCAACTTGGGACTGCAAACAGTACAATTTAAAACACATGATAACTATTTCATAAATTACATTTAGCATTAACTTATAATTAATATTATAACTTATCAGGCTGAATTTTTTTTTATTAAGAGTGTTCCTTCTGCACAGCTGTGTTATTACATACCATCTGAAAGCGTTTTTATTGTCAGAACTTTGGATTTGTTTTTTCCAACTATATTTCTAGCCACAAGTACAATTTGATAATATATATTTTCCTGAAGTCCAGTCAATGTGTAGGTTCTTTGGTCATTTGACACATTCATTAATGCCATAATATTTACTGATCCACTAGGTGCTTTACGACATCCACCTGTCCTGTTATATATTATGTTGTAATTACTAACTACGTCTGAAAGAGACTGTTTCCACTCTATGAACAAACTAGTGGAGCTTCAGTAGGTGCAGATGGTGGCAGAACTACATTATAAAACAAAAGCATGAGAAGATTTAATAATTAAATTAAAATTTTACTTGGATAATTTTGCCTTTTTTTATTTTAATGATAATTTGGTTTCGATAAATAATAAAATAATAGGGAGTTAAATATTATATTTATCAACCATACTTACTAGTTATATTAACAATGTATGGAGTGCTTGATTTGTTCAAAGGATTTGTTAAAAATAGTGACATTCCCATGAATGTACAAGTATAATGATGCTTTGTCATCCACCATCAGCATCACAGATTCAAATGTTAATGTAGATTTTGTTTCATTGTGTAATAATTGGCCATTCCTGTACCACTTATAAGACTTATTCATAAGATCCTTTAATATTGGTGGTATTTCCACAGTGCAGGTGAGAGTGAAAGGCTGAAGAGCAACAGGCATTCTTCTGCTTTCGATAGTCACTTGTACTGGAGGCACTGAATAGTCGTGTATTCATTAATATTATATGAACAAGAAGTAAAAACGATTTTCTTACCTGTCACATTGACAAAAATTGTCTTATTAGTTGAAAGTGTGGCTACATTAATTTTACAAATCCATTCACCTTCATGAAATTGCGTCAGATTATTCACAACACACGTGCTTGTAAACATTGTTTCCTTAACTAGTAATGTATTAGAACAAGTTGATTTATTTGGTCCAATCCAAGTGAATACTGGTTCATCATTTTCAGATACAATGGCCTCGCAAAACAGAGAAATGTTATCACCCAATGATTTGATCTGAGGCTGTTCGGATACTTTAACCCGCGAAACTAATTTGATAATATTTGGGAACTAAAGTTATGATTATAATTACAACAACATTTTACCTGTGGGTATGTTAGTAGTCTCTATAAGTGTTGTGTAGTTTCCACGTCCAATAATGTTTTGTAGAGCCAGATAAAATATATATGAAGTATTTGGGACTAAGTTAAAGGCAGTATATTGTCTGCCTAAAAATTGTGTTTGTCTACTACTACAATTAAAGTCTAAAATTGAGCCAAGTAGTTGATAAAAAATACAATAAGTAATGTTCTTGCCATTACGAAGTGTGCAATCTTCTTCCCATTTAACTGAGATACTGGTGGAATTTTTACTTTCAACTTTGATAGGGGTGCAGCAGCTGGGCACTATAAGGATATATTATATTCAAGTCCAACTTAATTGCAACTATTGAACTCACAAGATTGTTCAGTTGTTGCATTGACACTTTCAAAGGCCACTCCAGTTGGATTAATAGCACCTATGCTAATTACATACTCAGTATTTTCCTCTAATTCGCCAATTTCTGCTTTTGTTTGATTACCATGTATTGTTATATTGTTTGCAATCTTAATACATCTACTAATACTTTTGTATTCAATAGTATAGAGAAACACCTCATCCTCTTGTGACTGAGACCAACGTAATATTATTGAAGTAGGAGTAGTATAGGTCATCAAAGAGTTGGGTTTTGAAGGAGCTACAACTAGGATGAAGTAATTTATTGTGATTATACATTGTGGATAGGATTAAACAAACTTACTAAACACATTTATTGTGTATTGAGAGCTATTTAAATTGATCACTTGAAGTAGTAAGTCTGATTTTGCTTCAATATTACAGTAATATGTATTGTAATTATGTTCATTATATTTTAGAGGAGTGAACATTAATGCAGCATCTGTGGAGTTCAACAATTCTTCTCCATTCTCGAACCATTTATATGTTATTTTTGAAATATTAAGATTGCTTGGTTTGAGTATACAGCTCAGAGAAAATATTTTCAAGTATTCCGAAGCACCGGACACAAAGTATGAGGTTAAAAAATCAAAGTATTAAATCCCACTATTACATTGCACTTTAACTTACTTGCTACCATTAACAGAATAGATGTGTATGTGGTTTCATCTATTGTACAGTATATATACCCAGCATTTTGTTCGCTAACTTGAGATATTATTAGAGAACTTGAATAAATTAAACCCTTATTATTATTTGTTCGATTCCATTTTCATTGTAAGAAATAGATTCTCCAGCCCAGTTAAATGTGAGAATACTTTCATTTGAGGATACCTTGGCCATGCAACTCAGTATCATTGGAGTACCAGCAGTAGCTATAAAACTATCCGACTCTGATGTAATCCATATTGAAGTAACTACAAATATGATACACATAAACTGTATTCCACAGATAATTTCGTCTTACCAGCAAGATAAAATGATGCTGTAACATTTATTTCTAGTTCTGACTCGGGCATAAGAATGGTAGAAGAACACAAATATGTTCTATTATTCATTGCAGTACTTAGCTTTGGTAATACAAGATTCAGTGATGAAGCATTGTCAGTAAAAGACATGATATTGCCACCATAAGACCACTCCATAGATATAACACTGAAATTACTGGAGCATGTCACCACTGCTGAAGACTCAACCAAATAGTATGTTTGATTCCCATAAATATTTATGCCTATATCCAATTAATTATGGAAACATTTATAAAATAAGTAAGAGTCATGTTAAACTGAAGCACCAAAGGAGCGAACCCTCAGCGCTATTAAACACTACCTAGCTATTACAATATAATCTCCTTCCAAAAGAACAAGCAATCTGTTAGCCATTTTTAATAAGGTATCAAAATAGCTTGACCAATGAAAATGGTACATGGAAACACTGTCTTCATAAGAAAAGAAGCTAAACTAGCCAGAAACACTCACCTGTATACATTTTCAATGCGAAACTTCACTTCTTTCAACTCTGTTAACTTCCCCGGAGTAACGCTTAGGAGCCTGAGCATAAAACTAAGTACACCGCTGGCTGCAGAAATTATTTGCTCACGTGATTATGATGTGACGTTAGGGGGTGTTGCCCATAAAAGCTGGTACCTACGCAGAGTTGAAAGCTTCGCTTTTTCTCAACAAATAGCCCGAAATTAAAAAAAGTAGCACAATAAAAGGTCTTAAATCTTCGTCCTGAGTAAGTTCATACCTAAATCAACTGTTAATTGTCAGTAATCTCCAAAATCAGAGCGTGACAGACAGACAGACAGACAAACAGACAAACAGACAAACAGACAAACAGACAGGACGACTACTATAACCCTGTCGCGCATGCGTGCTGAGGGTTAATAAGAATATTAGGTATGACCCTGAATTACATAATAACTACATGTTTATAACATGAACATTAGTTTATCTAAAAATAAATAGCTTACGATAAACTGCTGCTTCCAATTGGCTTTCACCCCTCTGGTTCCTTACATGGCAGCTAAACAGTCCCTCATGGAGTGAAATTTCTGTACTATTAATTGAAAGAATATTATGATATGTAGCATCAATTTTATCTATTATTCGTTGGGACTGCTGATATTCTATTCCATTTCGATTCCATGTAACTGTGGTAGCTGGTCCATTAGTAGACTCACAAATTAATAAACCAGATTCAGAGTCATATGTCAGGGATGATACTTTAGGCACACCTGTTGTAAATTGCCATTTAATTTAATTCATGATGTATTATGTACAATTAACTTTATTTACCTGTAGAATTTGAATAAATTCCAGCGTAAATCCTCTTGGTGGTATTATTTATATAAACAATTTTACATTCGAAAATCCCATTTACATAATTCTGATTCTTGTTTCGATGGAGGAGAACAGTTTGAGCACGTCTAGTTCTATAAAATGGTTGTGAATTGTCACTGGATAACGAAACTGCTTTTTCATCATTAGGGTATATCCAATCTCCATTAATTTTATGTGAAAGGCAACAATTTTCATATGTAGTTTTGCAAAACAGAGAATGATTACGTTCTTGTATGTCAAGAACACTCACAATGCTGTTGTTAGCATAGGTAGTTTGATTTATCTGGAGCCAGATATCTACATAGTAATTGCAATCATTTGTAATGTCTTATAATATGTGGAAACTACCGTATAATTTACCCTAAATTTGTACATAATAAGTATTAGTGTATTCATGTGTGTGCAAATCTTTCACCCCCCAAAATGCACAGAATTTTTGCAAGTACTTCATAAATGCAGACAATGATTGGTCAACGATTAAAGGAGTTAACAACAACAACAACAAAGGTTTCTTGATGAGTAGATGAGAAAAAACAAGGAATTACAGGAATGTATGTGAAGAAAGTAGTTACTTTCAGTTATCTATCCCACACATTAGTTGGATTTAGACGCATACAAGTCATATAGCTAGGTAGCTAGGACTAACCTTGCTGACGACTAGAATTTAACTGGTTTAACAGTACAAACAGTGACACAAGCTGTAATATCTTAAGGTACATTTTTGCTTTGCTGGAGAGAGCTGCATCTCATACTGAAGGTTAATAGCTATATACTGGTAGGAGACACAGGGGGGCACGGGGGCTCGAAAACCCCTCCCCCCTCCCAGCACACACTACAAGAAAGTTGTCGGTTCAGCCCCTCACTTCCAGTTTCTGGCCGCCCCAAGGATTGTCGTATTACTTAGCTCGCGTAGCTTTCTGACCGCACCCTTTGCTGCAGTGAGTGATGGGAAATGGTGGTGCGGACGGAAACAAATTTTACAAACGAACGACACAAACGTATAGACCACACCTTAGACGTAACGCTGTGATTGCGCGCGCTCTTGTGCCAGACTCCACATTGGACTTCAGTGGGTAGTCCTGAAAATTGTGGCTATTCTCACTAACTTGGATACCTACAATATGGTGTTGTCTCATCAGGACACCATTCAGATAAGAACAAATAAATTTATGAATGTATTTCAGTTAAATTCCGTTTATCTCAAATAACTAGTGGGCAAGCTACTAAAATAAAGTCGAGTTTTTAAATTAAGTATATGCGGTAAAGGGGATTCAATGCCATAGTAACCGCTCCCGCAACTGTTTGAATTGAAAAAGAAGCAACAAAATCAAGTCATGTTATTTAAAATTTTCTTTGTGATATTCTTAATAGTAGTTGTAACGCACAAAACTTTCACACAACTGAACATACCTACGCAAGACTTACCACCTTCGTGGTTCGTCTAGTGGACAATGAATTTTCAAGTAAATGTTGTTTAGTAGGGCTTATAACTGTGACAAATAACTTACCACCGCCACTAACTCGAATAGAAATGGAGCTCCCATAAGTTTTTGCGTTTTAACTGCACCCGCAAAAGAATTCAAAGCGGTAAACAATTCAATTTCTAAGGTGATACGGGTAATGGTCGCTAAACCAGAGGATTATGAGATAGCAACAGGGGAACAATTTGCATGTATTTCAAAATAGACAAACCATGTAGAGTAATTCCTCCAGTTCAAGTTTTAAATCATTTTAATTAATAAATCCAAATATAGACGGCCAATGGGATGACAAAGAAAAGAAAAAAGAATGTAAAACTGACCAATCACAAAGAGGATAGTGAACTATTTAAACTAACAAATCAAATGAGAGAACCAAACACATTCACACAAATTGTAACAATTTACCTAGGCAATATAAAAATGATACATAAAGTTCAGCTGCTAAAATTGATTTATCTTACTTGGTTGATTTCAGAATACAACTAGAATATCATCAAAATATGATTTATCATTTCTATGCATTCATTATTTGCTGTAAATATATATTTTGTTATCATTCAGTGTCAACTGTCTTAAGTGTAGACATTTTTACTATTGGATGCATACTATTCAAGGTGAAATGTACTCTATTCAGTGCATACCACCATCAGCTACCTCAAGGATTGCTATTGCAAGCATTTAATAGGTACAAAATGGTCACATATTAATAGCACACTTGTCTGTGTAACGATGACCACAGTGTATGTATTCATGAATAATTCATTAGCTGAGATGGTTGGTAAAGAGTTATCAGTAACAAGTTGGTAAAAACTCCTTCAGTCACAACATGGCGGGTTATGGGAAAAAAAAGATGGCGACAATGTGTGTACTCATTGCAGAGTCGTGGTTGGTAAAGCATCATCAGTTAAGACAGTCGTGGTAGTGTGTGTACGTATTGACTAATAAGGATGGGTCAAGTTGGAAAAGTATCTTCAGTACCAGCAGCAGCAGTAGAATGTGTGTTCATGAATACGTTGGCCAAGAAAAGTAAGTATTTAATATTGAATGAACTAAAGTAGCAAACAGTCTATGTTTGAATTGATCTGCCAAGTAACATAAAATTATATATCATTGCGCACTCATATAAAAGTATAAAAGTAAGTAATATTTATATTACCATTGGTACATGTTTATAGTCATTTGGCGATGTGAGTATGTACTGTCAGGATGGATTTCTGACATAACTAAACCAAAGATAACAGTAATGGATAAAAAAATCTTATGCTACTGCATTCGCAAAAGTTAGTGCATCAAATATTAGTGCATTGTAGGCTATACTTGGTGATTAATACTACCGCAAATAATTATTTTGCATACAAAATTGAACATCTAGGAAATGGAGTTAATGGAAATTATTATTGTGGAGTGGAAGTTGGAAATTTGATTAAAATTAGACAATAAATTTAAAAGTCATGGAAATAATGAAAGATTTGGAAATAATCAGTAGTAAAGTTTTTTCCGTGCGAAATTGTGGTTGAGCTGTTTCTCTAATTCAAGTGTATTTCCCACACTCCCAATCACACACACAAACGGTCCACGTGTTCATCTTTAATTATATGAAAGGAAAAATTGAACAAGTAGGTCATAAAAATGACGATGCTTTACCACGTGAGAATTGCATTGCAAACAATGAGAGAAAAGCATAATTAAATACAGTAATATGAAGGGATAACTATGAGTAATGGATTAATTGTTCATAGGTCCCAAAACTTTTAGAAACTTGTACTGTACTTATAATAATTAGCATGGATTAAAATGATGAATGAAAGATATAAAGATGTGTATTTTGGACCCTGACAAAATTCTATGGTGGTGATTCGATTTGTAATTATGATAGCGATCAGTGTGTATTTTCTTTCTGTAGATTGATGTGATGAAGTGACCATTCTCCCTCTCTATTTCAACATCTAGAAACGATAATTAGTTATTATTTTCTTCCTCTGTAGTAAATTGTATTGAGATGTTTTGTTTATTCAGGTGGGACTTGAAGTGTAGGAGGTGTTGTTGTGTATGAGGCCATTATGCAAAAACATCATCAATTACTTGCACCAGAGAGATGGTTTAAAGGGGATGGTACTGATTGCATTATCTTCAAGATTCTCCATCAATATATTTTGCCAGAATTGGAGACGAAGGAGAACCCATTGAAGCACCTTCAATCTGCTCATAAAATTGGTCTTGGTTTGCAGAAATAGGTGGATTTCCCAAATGATTTTGTGATCTCGTAGAATTATGTGTGAAATCCACTTATTTCTGTTACCAAGACCAATTTTATGAGCAGATTGAAGGTGCTAGTAATTTACTCCTATAGCATAAAATGGGCAAGGGAGCTATAGCTGACTTTATCTATTATTCTAGTAGCTAACAGACTTAATCCTGGAAATAGTTAGTTCACTTGATACAGTAAGTCTGTGTATGGATTGCAGACGTAAATATTTTGCCTTTTAGTGTTTTTTAGTATTAAAAATTGTTTTGCGCAGAGTTTAATTGTCCAAATTTTATGTTTTTTACAACTTTATATTAAATGACACTGAAGTAACTTTATATGGGATACTTCTTCAGTTTCATCATTTTTACTGTAATGCATACTTGCCACATGTATATTTTTATCATGTTGGAATCACTGAGATTTACATATTGTGCTAAGGCTAGTTTTATGGCTGTAAACAACAATATATAGAACTCCTCCAGCAAGATTAGAACTTTTTGGTACACACACAGATAGTAGCATCTATGTAATTTTATATAAAAATCTTGTTTACAAGGATTTCCAAGAATAATGAGAACTTACAAAGTTTGCTTTTCGTTAAGCATATATTTTAAGCTAACTGAAACCAATAAACAATGTTTTTAGAGTAACATAAACTACTTAGCAATTGAATGTTGCCGTTAACAATACTTTCTTGCTTATTGTGGAAAAAAGAGCAATTTTTGAGCTCAAATATTCTAAAGTAGATAGAGTTTTGCAAAGAAATGTTCAGAGCATACTTTCATTACAACTTGCCATAGTATAAAATTTCAAGTCAAATATTTTGGTTGATATTATTTTATTACCAGTGTATTCATCAATGATCAAATTTCTAGCAAAATAGAAAAAATACTAGCATAATACATTAAATGTTGTACTTTTACTTATGAAACTTTAGCTATTCTGTAGGATTATTATATTCTTCATAATTAATCTACCTATTTGAAAATAACAATGTTTTAATTTATGGAGAAAAAGACTGTGCTAGATTCAAGCTTGTTTTTTTTCAAACTTTGTAATAATTTTTTTATTAGACTGACTTCATATCTGATGAAATTGGATGGGAGCGTAGGCCTGATTTTTCAAAGGGGAGTTCAGTATTACCAAAAATAAAGTAGAACCATACTTTCAAAAAACCCCACTGATTTTACAAAATCTACTCATCATTTGAATTTATGCATCTAAAAAATTAAAATAATACGAGGATGTTTATCTAATACAAACACTATCTCTATGTCTATTTCTGTTTTTAATAGATATTAATACAAGTTTATAATTAGTTTTTGACAATTTAAAGGGAGTATGCATGCACTATTGGCTATTGTTAGTGTGTTTGTAGTAACAGTGCATTCTATTCATGTTTTACTTCAAGTGGGATTAATTCATGGATACGATTAATTAAAAAGTTGGGTTCATGTGAACATCTTTAACCTTCCCCCCATTGTCATGCCCTTAATTTACTCCTCTAGTCTAAGATATACTACTCAAAATATAAATTATAACTTAATAGTTTACTTCCTGTCACTTTGAGTGCTCATATAATAAAAGGGACGGGCTGTGGAGTTTCTTTTATAGCAGGAGCATTCAAGAAAGGATGATCTCAATACTGTTTCTATCAAATTTACTGATAGTGGCTCATGGAGGTTAGTGATAGCTTCATAGACATTAATGATATCTTATGTATGTGCATAACATTACTTAAATAAATTTATAGTCATAGATATCATAAGTACATTGATAGCATATTAAAATATATAGACTGTACCTGCAGATATTACATCGATTGTGAGAGTAGCTAAATTTTTTAAAAACGTGTACATCGAGTTAAAAATGTCAATATCATTAGGAGTGCATCATATTACATTAGTATGATACAAATTACGAGATCTTAGGCATTATAGTACATTCTGCAATGGTAGGCTATAAATATAATATAAAAGACAATAAAAATTAAAATAACGTGTTGCAAAATTTGTTTTCACACAAATGTAAGTTCAATTGTGGTCATTAAACAACATGATTCAGACCATACAAGGCTATAAGAGTATGAAATGTCAAATGGCTTAGCCACAAGAGTGGCTAGAGCTAGTTCTGATGACAGACTTTTTGATGGTAACAATCTTAATATATCAACTGGCAGTCAATTATACTCAACTAGGTGTTCCATTTTGTACTTATTAATGATAAGTAATAAATGAAGTCTTACAGAGTCAAAACTATTTTATTCTGGGCAAAGTAAGGGATTTTACATGGTCAAAATATAAGCATAAGTGAACACAAAGTAAAACGTGATGTCAGGATGACAAAACTAAATAGTTTTTGATATTGGGATATTGGTAAAGCAGCATTCATTTTTACATGATTGATGATATTGGTTTATTTTTATCTAATTCCATCAGAAGTATTTAGTGAATCCATCTGATATGTGGGCATCAAATGCTTTATAAGTTTATGCATTCAACCATTCCTAAATATCTAAAAAGTTCTATTGTCATGAGCGTTCAATATTTACTATTATCCTTTTGGGATATGGTAGTAAGTTAACACTAAATTTGGTAATCCTAAATAATATTTGTTTACTTTGAGATTATTGGTGTATAAAGAATTTTTTTTACACATGCAATACTCAATAGTGTGTTTTTCTATAAAGGGCACAAAATTTGCATATAATCTCATTGTAAAGAGAGATTTTTTTAACTTTTTGTTCCATAGCCGTCACTCCTTCTACACCTACTGATTTTATCAGTTCTAGGGTTCAGAGTACACAAGTAACTCTGACATGGACATCACCTCCCACAGATGTTGTTAATGTATATACTATCAGTTATAGAAGAATTGGAGGATGTTCATCTGCTCCTTCAGGAAGTTCAACAACCACTATGAAAACTATCACTATATCTGGTCTGGAAGAAAACGTACAATATGAATTTACTATAACTGCTACTAATAATGCGGGTAGATCTCTACCTGCTAGGTACACTGTAACAACAATATCAGCTGGTGAGAAAAATATATAAATTAAAATATGTATCACGTAACTCAAAATTTATGTACTTAAGTTCCAAGTGAAGCTCCACCTCAACCAACATTGACTGGCCGTAGTGCCACTAGTTTCACAGTCTCTTGGGATAGGGAATCTTGTCTCTCACGTAATGGACCTGGCAGACATTACACAGTTAAATATCTTGTAACAGGAGCTACTGAGATATTAGCAACAACAAATGTAACTGTAAACAGGAGGACATTAACTGCCAGTTCTCTAATTCCAAGTACTTCTTACACATTTCAAGTGGCATACACGAATACAATAGGAACAGGTCCTTTTGTAAATTTAATTATAACAACTTTCGGATATGATAGTAAGTTTACACTAAATTTGGTAATCCTAAATAATATTTGTTTACTTTGAGATGGTGCATAAAGAATTTTTTTGACACATGCAGTACTCAATAGTGTGATTTTTTTCTATAAAGGGCACAAAATTTGCATATAATCTCATTGTAAAGAGATTTTTACTTTTTGTTCCATAGCTGTCACTCCATCTACACCTACTGATTTTGTCAGTTCTGGGGTTCAGAGTACACAAGTAACTCTGACATGGACATCACCTCCCATAGATGTTGTTAATATGTATACTATCAGTTATAGAAGAATTGGAGGATGTTCATCTGCTCCTTCAGGAAGTAAAGCTACCACTATGAAAACTATCACTATATCTGATCTGGAAGAAAACATACAGTATGAATTTACTATAACTGCTACTAATAATGCGGGTACATCTCAACCAGCTATGTACACTGCTACAACAGCATCAGCTGGTAAGTACAAAATACAGTAAATTTTGTTAAAATATTTTTATGTAAACATATTTTAGTTCCAAGTGAAGCTCCACCTCTACCAACATTGACTGACCATAGTGCCACTAGTTTCACAGTCTATTGGGATAAGGAATCTTGTCTCTCACGTAATGGACCTGGCAGACATTACACAGTTAAATATTTTGTAACAGAATCTACTGAGATATTAACAACTACAAATGTAACTTTAAACAGTAGAACATTTACTGCCAGTTCTCTAACTCCAGCTACATCTTACACATTTCAAGTGGCATACACAAATACAATAGGAATAGGTCCTTTTGTAAATTTAATTATAACAACTATGGGATATAATAGTAAGTTCCAAGTAAATTTGGTAATCCTAAATAATATAATTATTACTTTGAAATTGTTGAGGTATAATGAAATATGATGTGCCTGTAGGAATCAATAATGTGTATTTATATAAGCGCAAGAAAATTATCTATAACCTCACTATATATACATTTTTATTCCATAGCTGTCACTCCTTCTACACCAACTGACTTTGTGAATACTTCAGTTCAGAGTACACTAGTGACTCTGACATGGACATCACCTCTAACAGATGTTAATATGTATACTATCAGTTATAGAAGAATTGGAGGGTGTACATCTGCTCCTTCAGGAAGTTCAACAACCACTATGAAAACTATCACTATATCTGGTCTGGAAGAAAACATACAATATGAATTTACTATAACTGCTACTAATAATGCGGGTACATCTCTACCAGCTATGTACACTGTAACAACAATATCAGCTGGTGAGAAAAATATATAAATTAAACTATGTATTACGTAACTCAAAATTTGTGTACTTAAGTTCCAAGTGAATCTCCACCTCAACCAACATTGACTGGCCGTAGTGCCACTAGTTTCACAGTCTCTTGGGATAGGGAATCTTGTCTCTCACGTAATGGACCTGGCAGACATTACACAGTTAAATATCTTGTAACAGGAGCTACTGAGATATTAGCAACAACAAATGTAACTGTAAACAGGAGGACATTAACTGCCAGTTCTCTAATTCCAAGTACTTCTTACACATTTCAAGTGGCATACACGAATACAATAGGAACAGGTCCTTTTGTAAATTTAATTATGACAACTTTCGGACATGATAGTAAGTTTACACTAAATTTGGTAATCCTAAATAATATTTGTTTACTTTGAGATGGTGCATAAAGAATTTTTTTGACACATGCAGTACTCAATAGTGTGATTTTTTCTATAAAGGGCACAAAATTTGCATATAATCTCATTGGTCATAGGAGCGTGTCCTCTCCGGCCTGCGAGCCCACGCTCCTGTGACCTATCTTTGTTGGCTTTCCATCCTGTGTAATGTCTGCCAGGTCCATTACGTGAGAGACAAGATTCCCTATCCTCTTGAAAATACAAAAAAAATATGTTTATGAAATTGTACAGTAAATTAATGTTTTAATCCATTTAGTGTTAGCTATTGCCATAGGCAGTTTATATAGATGGACTTATGTCATAAACATGTTATATTAATTTATATCTGTTATGAACTCCTACTAATCAAAACTTTAAATTTTAATGAAGTAATATAGTTTTGAATGCTTCCATATAGCAGCTTCTCTTCAACTTGTTACAAATGTCCTCAATTTTATGTCTTCCTGATTAATAGCTACACTGGATTTCTGCAGTGGGTAGTAGAACTAAAATATTTTAAGGTTGTGTGAGGCTTCAAAGAAACCTACAGTAAAACTTCCATTATCAACCTCTAGCAGAAGCAACTGACCTCTCTGGAGTGACAAAAATGGTGGGCTATAATAAGAGAAAGAATAAGGGTAATATGATTGCCATTGAACACAGCTAAATTCAACCACACAGGATATACAAGCGTGCCACCACAGTAATGCTGCTATATCAAAAAAATGCTTTGGCATACACAACACTATAAAGGAACTAGACTTGATTAATTTAGTATATCATGAGGTCTTCTAAAATGGCTTTAGAATAATGGCTCATTTGAGCAAAATTTTGTTCACCCACATAGACTTCTATGATTTTCATACCATTAATTTTTTTTACTATCATAGGCTCTATGAAACCTCTCTGGGGTTATATGATTATTCAAATTTCTGTTTCACATGCTCAACACTTCTAGCTAGTTTATCATAATAATATAGCTTGTTCATAGTTAGTTTTCTGAGTAGTCTGAGTTGAGTGTTGCAAGAATTATAAAACTTTCAATCTATGACTACTGAGAACTCGTGCAGATTAATCACTGTTGGTTGAGGATGGCATAGTAATTCCTTGTTTGGTCCAGCTGATTAAACACCTGTAGAAAATTGATCATCAATGTGAAGCTCAGGCAGATCTGGTGGCAGTTACCTACCTTAAATTGAGGTAATTACTCATAGATCCTCATACTCACTCTTTCATTGGCAATTTAATTAAAAATAACCATCTACTATTCTTCTCAGATATTGAACCTATCAGTTATAACTCATCATTAATCCTAAATTATTAGAAGTTTGCTTATTATTCTAATTTTTTTCTCCATGGACTACTAAGATCCTGGAATATTTCTAAATAGCTAGACAATACAATGCTCATATTTGTTGTCTAAATTACTTTATCTCCGTGCATAAGATTAGCTCATCGGTATTTTTCTAAATGCATAAAAATGTGTAACAAAATAATATTTGAATAATGTGAATGGTTAGATGAGCTGGTAAAAAGGGGAAAGACGTGACAATTAATGTAAATCTTTTAAAAGTAAGAACTTCTAGTAAGTAAGAACTTCTAGTAAGTAACTCCTATTGCACAAAATGGGAAAGTGAGCTAAAGCTGTCTATCTTTCTAGTAGCTAACACTTCATACATTAAATCTGTGAGATTGTAGATGTAATGTTTTAGCCTTTTTAGAAATTGTGTAGTGATCAAAGATATTAATTACTAAATGTTCAAATAAAATGGATTTTACTGCTTGATATTTAAAGACATGAAGTAATTTATCAAAGGATATTTCTTCAGTATAGCTCATGAAACATTTCTTACTGTAATACATACTTGCCACATGTCTATTGTTATCACTAGAATCACTGCAAAATCGTATATTCTGTTAAAATTATTCGGCTACATAACATACCCAATAGACAATAGTTTTATTAGTATAATCTTTTTTCTGAAACTTTCTTAAAACCATTTTTAATGTTAACATGCCTAATTTGTCCAATAAAATACATAGAAATAATAAATATTTCTTGGAAGAAAAATTAGTGAAAGAAAGACTAAATAAATAAATAGAAAAGCAAAATTGCTACATTTATTGAGCTCAAAAAAAAAAGCAATAAAAAAAAGAAAAGAAAAGAAAAGAAATTGGCTAAGGACTAATTTATCATCCTCATGCACATGTAAACTGAAGATTGGAGTATCACATCTATAGTATAAACACTGCACATGTGTTTGAATTGTATAATAGATGAAATAGTGTCAGGACCTTTTATATTTAAGATAGCCAAGTTTTGATAGAAAATTTAAACTGTTGTATTCACTTTGAACAAGCCCAGTGAGAGCGACTTAAGTGTGTTTTTATTTTCCAGAGCAAGCCACTGACTTGTTGAAGTTGATATTACTATATTTGTACCATTGTGTATGAGCTGCAGTTCAATTGGGAGTTTTATGGTGGTGTACAACAATATGTAGAGCTCCAGCAGTATTAGAACTCTTTGGTGGTACAGACATTAGTATCTGTGTATTGTTAGTCAAATCTTGTTTACAAGTATTTCCATGAATAATGAGAATTTACAAAGTTTGCTTTTGGTTGAGTATACATTTTAAACTAACCCACAGCTAATAAACAATGTCTTTTTAAAGTAACATAAACTATTAAGCTAATTGAATATTTCCATTAACAATACTACTTAGCTTATTGTAAAAAAGAGCATTTTTTGAGCCCACATAATCTGAAGTAGACAATGTTTTGCAAATAATATGTTCAGATCATACTTTCGTTACAACTTCAATGGTACATAAAAATCAAGTCAAATGTTTTAGGAATGACAAAATTACTAACAAAATAGGCAAAATACTAGAAAAAACGTTATACTTAACTTAATTAACCATTTAATCACCACACATAAAATTTTATCAACTTTATAATGTACTACTTTTCCTGTCTAGGCTTTTTAGGCTTATATAGGGTGGAACTATGGCTTCTTAGACTGGAACTAAGGCTTCGTAGTCTTAGACTATAACTAAATAGGCTGAGAATATGCTATTTATGCTGAAAATATGACATTTTAGGCTAGAACTATGTTTTTCAGGCTTGAACAATTGCCTTTTAAGCAGGAACTATTGATTCTGACATTAATGAGTGATTCTATTATCTAAGCAGTGAAGGGAGCAATTTCAATAGCCATAGCAGTTTATAAACCTTGAGATTTTAAAGTCAGGTGCTGAGATATACCAGAAAATATATAAAGCCATAGCTGAAGAAGTAAGGTTCAAGTGTCTGTTCAGACCATTGTGTGCTGCAAACATCTCTTTACAAGCAACACTATCTTAATGAGAATGAAGGAGTATGAATGAGTAAGTTATATATAACCTAGATAACCTTTATATTCCAGAAAGTAAAGACATGACATATCATCAATTTAGTTCGCTTCCTGTCAATTTGCATGCTCTTAGTATAAATAGGACATGTAGTGGAGTTTTTTTTTATAGCATAGGAGCCATTTTAAGAAAGGATGACCTCCATTCTGTTTCTATCAAATTTACTGATAGTGGCTCATGGAGGTTAGTGATAGCTTCATAGGCATTATGTTATCTTATATTTGAGCATAAACATTATGCAAATACAGTTTTAGTCATGGATATCATAAATAGATTTGTATTATGCTATATGGATTATATAATTATAGTAAACGTAAATAGTGGCTGTAGATAGCTACATAAGTCTTGAGAATAGGTTTAGTTTTCCTTAGGGAACTTGTACATCTTGTACATAAAGTTAATACAAATATCAATGACATTAGGAGTAGCTAATTTTTCTTTATATTTTGCATAGTATAAAATTAGATTTTTTTGCATTATGTATCATAATTGTGCAAATATTGTATAGACAGACTATGGATGCAGATATGGACATGACAAAATCAAAATTATTGTACTTTTAGAATAGGCTTCAAAATTTCCCTTTTCCACAAAATGTAATTTCAGTGGTAGCTATATGAAACTACTTTACAAAATAATGAGAGGAAAACCATACTAGGCTATACAAAAAGAGTAGCTGTGAAATCTCAAATGGCTTAAAGTTGGGTGATTTTTTTTCACAATAAAGGCTTGAACAACCTAGAGTAGTAGCTGGTGCAATAATGAAGTCCAACTACTTTCAATTCTGAGAATGTTTACCTATTAGAACTAGAACTATTAGAAGCTACTACAATGTTTTATTTGATACAAAAGTGGTGTAAGTTCTCCATTGCATTAAGTTCTTCATTGTTAGAAAATTTACTATTTACAAGAATGTATAATTCAATCCAAATAAATTAGAACTGTGGCTATATTCTGTGTTGAAACATTGTGAAGACAGCCAAACAAGTTATAAAAGAAAGGTTGTCTGTAGCTATTTGGAACATAAGGCTCCAAGATTTTCAGCAAAAATTCAGGGACACAAATAATAAATATGACCTTAATTAAAATCCACTCCAAAATTCTTTGGTTAGCTATATTTAGATCGGTGCGTCTAAATACAGATTATTATAAAGTAACACATAAATGTATGACAAGAAAGTTGAGTACAATTAGAAATAAGCTAAGAGCAGTTAAACGTAACAAAATAAACATGGGAAAACGCACGGAGATAAAAAACAGAACTTAACTGTAAAATGTAAACTGGTAAACTTTATTAGATACAAGAATAATATGAGATAAACAATATTCAGTTCAAATATTGTAGTGACTGTTTCAGAACAAAAGTAGTTTCTGAGAGAACTATCTTTGACCCTTAACACAAAATGCCCATGTAGATCCACCTTCACTTAGCCACGATAGACGTTGACTAATAAAGGGAGAGAAGGTTCAATTAGACTTCACCTGAAGTGGTTCTAGTAGTAGTACCTATACTGAGTTAGAGGGAATGCCAGCCTTTGACTTCTTTTCTCCAATTTTGTTGAGTCTTTCTTGTACATCCCTTTGTAAGAAGTCTAGTTAAAGTTGGTACTCGTGTGGGATAGCTATGATTATACATAACGAAGTTAGCTAGAATTATAAAAGTTCAATGTTTCAGACTGTCCAAGTGTTACAGTTCTGGTCTCTTTGATACTCAAACCAATACAGTTGTTACGTTGAAAATGATTAATAGTTAAACTCACAAATGACACCTAACCTAAACTAGTCTCTACTGAAATTCTTGAGTCTCATTTCTATACATCATCAAATTTAAATGAACTCGGACTGCATAGAAAATCCAGCTATAAAATGTTTATAATGATGAAAACAAATAAATACCAATGTATTTTGCCTGCCTAAATTGATAATTAGCACACTGACAATTGATCACTTTCTTACAATTAATTGTAAATGGGAAGCAAACCCAGAATTTGAGTCTAGCTATTGCTTTATGTTACTTAATTCTATATAATTTAACTAGCTCTCCATTCTCTTAATTCCGTTTACTCTAGTTGTTTGAGTCTTCTTACAGTTTAACTGATAAGTGTTGTTCTCGCATGATTTAGTAAGTTTTAGTAATAAATCTTAGGTGCATTTATTATACAAAACATAGTTCTCTAAACTAAAAATTAAAAAAATTAATAAATAATATACTGACATTGCTTAAGTTATAAAGAGAGACAAATAGAAGAATGTTATCTAGTATTATTGTTTTGTTAATTTGCAGCCTTATTCTTTAGAATTGGATCAAGAACTCTTAGTGATGGAGATTCTGTTAATATTGCTGATATAGGACATCAACCATTAATTCGCAACGATCCTGGAAATACATTAATATGTGACACTACTAATGTCAATGTGGAGTGTTGTAGAAGAACAGACATTGGAATGGGAGTGGGAGCTATTGGGAACTGGTATTTCCCCAATGGATCTGCTGTTCTTACATTAGCCAATTTAGGACAGACTACACACACATTTTACAGAGTAGTTGCTGCTCAACAAGTTCGCCTGGCAAGTAGAGGAGCTCCAGTTGGACTACTGGGAATATATACATGTTCAGTACCTGATAATAATGGATTTCTTGTCAATGCAACGGTTAATATATTACCGGGTAAATACTGTAGATAGACTATTTTTGTTTAATTTAGTTGAGTTTTGTTGTATTTTTTTGATGATGCAAATTTCACTCCAGCAAATTTGGTGTTGGCATAATTAATGTAGACAGCTTAATTGCTTATTATCCATTGATTCCCATGCTCTATACTACAATCATGTCTATTACAAGAGGCTCAAAAAATGTTAAGCGAAGTTGAGTATCAAGCAAATTAAATATAACAATATTAGGCACGAAAATGTCTAGGTGGGTGTGGCTTAAATGAGAATAAGGAAATCCTTTCCATAATTTCTAGATTTCCCCTGTAACTCACTGTCAGATTTAAATACATATCACAAAAAGAATAGTGACTATCAAAGATAAGGTACACACATAATAATGATGAAGTAAAGTATGATAATTTCAATGTATTTTGTACAGCTACAGTCACCTCTGTCACTATAACTCCACCCAACCCTAGTGGAGTAGCTGGTGTAGATGATGTTACTCTCACATGTATTGGAACTCTATCAGGACCTG
>WLWD01003583.1_pt1 | contig 44989 bp, 32 predicted proteins | sample 6712731 | NCBI WGS metagenome assembly WLWD01 (sample SAMN12718690, study PRJNA576275) | sponge metagenome | isolation source: marine sponge | host: Mycale hentscheli | place: New Zealand: South Island, Marlborough, Capsize Point | collected 2014-11-01 | reverse complement strand
TTTCATACAGAGGTAGGGGCGCCCTGGGATTCCCCCCCCCCCCCAGAATTTCATGAAATAAATTAATAATATTTACTACTTAATGGTATTCTGTGGTTATGATTTATAATAGTATTCTTGAGGTCCTTCAATTGCAATACACATTAGTCTTCCAATTGATGTCACTAACTCTAGACCTGAGACGATTTTTAATCAGACGGGTGTGGTTTCAGCAAAAGTGGGTGTGGTCAAACAAACGTGTGGCCCTCCTTCCTAAACTCTTCCCCCCCCCAGAAAAAAATCCTGTATGAAACCCTGACGGGTCACTGAGTTAGTAAGGATGACCACATTTCTGGATGACTAGAGCTTACCAAATATGCGACTATTCTATAATGGCAGAGAATAATGAAAGTGACAGTCTGAATTGCAAACTTCGCTATAACTTGTAGGAAGTTAGTGCATGGTTATAGACAATAGATAAGTCTAATACAGTACATACAGCATGTAATATAATTATATATACACATACAGGAGGCTGAAGTCAGTGGTCAGACTGTTCCAGAGCCTTTTGATGTGCGGACAGAGGAAGGACTAGAGGCAGGCGTGTCCTGGACAGAACCCAGCCTACTGGATGTCAGTCAAGACAGTAAACAGAGCTCAGGTGGGTGTGGCCTAATTCACCATTTTGGGAGTTCGAGGTGGTTAAAGAACTGCATAGATATAGTCGGCTGTTGTTTGTTTGTGTGCGTGTGTTTTCTTTTTTGTGTATATTTTTTCATCCATTGTTTATCATAACAGTCTCTTCAATGATTCAGTCATTCTCGGCTGAAATAATTATAATAATAGCACATTTTTATCGTTCTAACAGCCAATATGTTAATTAAGACTTAACCCGACGTTTTGACTTTCTCAGCAATAGTGTACGGCTGTGCAGCAATTTCCATTCAACTGATGCTTAATTTTTAGTCGATTTTGTTGTTTGTTGTTTTTGTTATGGCTGAGGAAACTGTTGCCTTTGAGCTTTTTTCATCCCAAAATATTTTTAGTACGGGGTTTGTGGGCCCTTGGCTTTGAAGAACTGTTGTCAGCGCACACACAAGATGGACAGCTTATGGATCGCTGCCACCAGAATCTGAATGCCGAGACGCAAGTCTTAAGTCTTAACTAAAAGCTTGATAAAATTCAGACTAAATTACAGGAATGATGGTGGGTGATTTTATACTATGTACAAGACTCCACCCACAACACAATGACTCAGCACAAAAACAACAACACGTGATCGTCACTTGACATGCGCACACAACAACATCTAAATGGCATAGTTACAAAAAAGAATATCTCTACACATATACAGTTTCTTTATCTTCCATTTTCTTCTTTCGGTGCACTCTGTTTGAACCCAATGGCAGCTCCGTGACTCTGTTTGAACCCAATAGCAGCTCCGTGACTAATGGCAGCTACGTGACTCTGTTTGAACCCAATGGCAGCTCCGTGACTCTGTTTGAACCCAATGGCAGCTCCGTGACTCTGTTTGAAACCAATGGCAGCTCCGTGACTCTGTTTGAACCCAATGGCAGCTCCGTGACTCTGTTTGAACCCAATGGCAGCTCCGTGACTCTGTTTGAACCCAATGGCAGCTCCGTGACTCTGTTTGAACCCAATGGCAGCACCGTGACTCTGTTTGAACCCAATGGCTGCTCCGTGACTCTGTTTGAACCCAATGGCAGCTCCGTGACTCTGTTTGAACCCAATGGCAGCTCCGTGACTCTGTTTGAACCCAATGGCAGCTCCGTGACTCTGTTTGAACCCAATGGCAGCTCCGTGACTCTGTTTGAACCCAATGGCTGCTCCGTGATAGTCTATATTTGATCTTAAGATTATTTAGTTATGTAAGTCTGAATTTTTACTTCTCGTTTTGATCACTGAATTTTTTTTTTTTTTTTTTTTTTTTTTTTTTTTTTTGCAATAAGTAGATAGTTTGTCTCAACTTGTTTTATAAATTCATCTCTTCATAAACTTATCGGTGAAAGGGTTAAAGAATACAGAGTGTGTGAAACCCCATACTTGAGTTTTAGCAAGCAGGAAACGTTGCCCTGAATTTTCATTAACTGTAATTGAACTAGCTATGTTGTAGTAGTAGTAGTAGTAGTAGTAGTATTTCTTCATGATTAGTAAGCATTAATCCCAAGAGGCTCTCGACTAATTAACTTAATTAACGTTTGTTTTGAATAGTTGTAACTCCTACATACACAAATAGGAAAATCTCTTCTCCAAGAACCAGACTCTCTTCCCAAACTCCAAACAGTTCACTTTTTATAATTCATTCAACAACTCAAACACTTACAATCTCAGTGAGATGAGGAAAAAGAAGGAAAAAAAGAAGTAATAGACAAAAGACAGAGGGAGGTATATATACACAGTGATAATGGTGGGTGGGCGAATGAGGTGATTATGAGGAGACAATTAATCTACACATAGTCATAAGGGTGATGCACAAACACAAGCACACATGGTTAGTTCTATACACTGATAAGTCCACGATAAGGGTGTCCAGATCAGGCCTGGACATGTTTTATGTCAACAATACTATCAACCAACCTCTCAATTACATTAATTTAGATCAGAATGATGTTGTCATAACAAATTAATATACTCACAAACATACAATGGTGTGTTCGCAGGCAGTCGTAGTGCTCCTCGTTCCACGGCAGAACCTTCCATTCCTAGCAAACCGGCACAGAAGGCTCGTCCCTCTAAGACGCAGTTCAACCCGTTCTGTAGTGTGGACCAAGTGGAGCTGAGTATCCATTGTCATATCAACTCTGTCAAGTGCCTCCTCTGTGTGCCTGGCATGGTGCCTAAAGATCTTGGTAAGGGATGTCAACATTTTTATGATGCACATACAGTACAGTAATGCTTATTTTATGATCTTCATTGTTATAAAGAGAGAGGGAGAAGAGAGAAAAGGCTTATACACTCAATCCCCTCTTATCCGGGCATCTTGGGGCCTGAGGGTGCCCGTATCTCAGAAATGCCAGTTAATCAGGGAAAGACATAGTTTTCTCCAAATACACGTTAAACCAACCGGGTTTTTTGTTTGTTTTTTTTGTTTGTTTGTTTTTTGCTTATGCATAGTCATCTTTCTTTTGCTACCGTGATTGGTAATTGGTTGTCAAATTAGCGGACTCGTGAGGTAATAATTTATGTAATTGAGTGTCTAACTGGTGCCCGGTAAAGAGGCGTGCCAGTAATGGAAGTGTCCAGATAAGACAGGATTGAGTGTATATATCTATAATTGAAACCATTTCACTTTTACCTCCACTGCAATTTTGGGAAGGTGTTTACTGTTGTGTTTAGCATACTGTTGCTCAGTTTAGACTATCTTTCCTTGGGAGTGTTTTCAATGTTAGAGTTTACTCTACAATGAAAACCCAGCTATCAATATTGGCAAGGAAGCAGTTAAGACTTATCAATAGTCTTGTTTTACCTGTGTTATATACACACATACATACATACATACATCATGCATCTGTATATCCATACAAGCAGTTCCTCTTGCTGATTTCTCACTCCACCTGATTTATGTTCTACGTTACTCATTAATATCATATTGATTACTATATTATTCTAATTTTGCGTTGCCTTAGAAGATATTTTTAATAGCATTTGAGGGGGTGCATTTTGCCTTTCCCCTCTAAAAATGAATTTCCCCCCTGAATATAATTGTGACCTTCATAGTGTCGTTTGTATGAGTAATAGCACGGGTAACCTGTGCTATTAGGGATCAATAGCACTTGTAAAGCAATCACGTTACTCTTGCTATTAATCCCGTGCTATTACTCATACAAATTTTCATCATTTTCATCAATTTCATGAAATAAAAAAAAACCACCTGAAATTTCATAAATGTTAATTTTAGCTTCTCTCAAGTTTAGTTTTTAAAAAAAATACCCTGTCCCAGCTCCTTTATGTTATTATTATTATTTTTTCACCATAAATATTTCAATGCTTATGCCAGCCTAGGCGGCATTGTTCCCAAACTTCCTGTGCATGATCACATTTTCTGGGTCACTTGCCAATACTGTAATGTCTATCACATTCTAATTTCCCTCATTGATTCAACCATTTCCTTATTTATTTCTCCAGCTATGTACGAAGGAGTGTATGTAGCCTCAGGGGACACCAGCTTGCATCAACCCACGCTATTTGTCATGAGCTGTGGGGAAGGACACTTGGATCTCAGGACAGCAGACAAGGTCCTGCAAACTCTGCAAGCCAAAGAAAGCGGTCAATCCGGTCTGCCCAGCCCTGCAACTATCCTCAGCGATAAAAACTACCTCATGGTGTGGGATATCAATGCCTGAAAGGGGCGTGGTTTTTGTTAGGTCACATGATGTCACATGATTCACTCATACAGAACGTGTGTAACAGACTTGGATTAGAGATGCCTGTATTGACTCTGGCTTGTTTGGATCAGTTTATCTTTTTCCCCTGCACACTTTATTTTGTATCTTCAGAGACAGCATATCCTTTCCATTTTGACATTTATTTATTTTACATATGTACGCATTATATGCTCTATAGCTAGTTATTCTATGATGTAATATTATTATTATAAGACAAGGGAGTTATTTCCTGTTTTAATCAAGTAAAGCTTGAATGTGCATAGATTGGTTTGCTGATGTAATACATGTATATTTAGATAGAGATTTGAGTCTAGTTCACAGAACTACTTTTGTCCTACTGCTGAATGTTTGTTTCTCTGTCTCGAAAAGCAGGGAATGCACATTTGAGTCATTCTGACTAGAGGTTCAAATATTGAGGGGGGGGGGGGGGCATGTGCTCCTAGATCTGCCTTTGATATAATAGCTGAAGAGCTATCATTGTGGGCAAAGGTCACCCTGGATCGGGATAGTCTCAGGTCTGGAGCTCACGGATTTGATACACAGCAACTTGCGCTGCCGCCACCAGAATCTTCCTAAAATGTACTACCCCGCCCGTAGACTAGCTAACTAGCCCCTCTCTAGGAGTGACAGAGACGTACACTAACTACGTAAAGATTATAGAAAGACTGACTTGGCTCACACACGTCAAAGGTCAAGTAGTTCACAGTCGCGCATGAGCCATACATAATGACAGTTTTGTGTTCTCTTGATGTCTTCTCTTGGTATCTTCATGTAGCTCTGCCCACAATCATGCTCATGTTCAACCATCTGAACAGTGATAAAAAGTTGTATAATAATTACAGTGGAACCTCTGATTGACCTCGATTTCTGACTTGCCCAACCTGGCAGTGCCCAAACATACTTTCACTCGCAACAAAGTGTGAAATACAATACAGCATTAATTATTTATTAGTTTTAATGATGATTGGTCATTCTCCCAGAAATAATTATAATAACAGCAAATTTTCTCGTTCTAACAGCCAATATTATGTTTAGTTTTAATTAACATTACATATTATAAATTGGGAGGTTCTACAGTATTTGTGTGTATACAGTATCATACTTTATTGTTATTTATACTATTAACATTCAAACTACTTCGCCTTATGGTGTAAGAATAGCAATAGCATTGTTACTCAACACACCGTCAACAACTACATTTACTTAGTCCGTCATCTTTTCATACATATCCACACCTGGAGTCTTGGGCATGCTCCAACTTGTTCCTTGCTATAATCCTCTCTTCCATACAATCCATCACAACGTGGTCATTCTCCATGAAGTACTTGTTGTGAAATAAAGCATACCTGCCTTGTATGCATCCTGTATCAATCCAACTCAAGTCTCCTATGTCCACAATGCAGACGTTATGCACAACTTTGCCATGACAATTTCTGCCTCGTTTCTCTCTGAGGTTATACGCCCAGCAGTACCGATCTGTAGCGAACAAATGGTTTTTCTCTAAGCTGTGGTTGACCCCTCCTGGTACACCCGGTAGCATGTATAGAGTAGCAAAATAGTGTTCTTCTGGAATCCAACTTTTTTGGAAGAACTTGTACACATTGATGGCTGTCGAGTTTGTTAAAATAAAGTGAATAAATTCCTGTGAGAGAGACATGTATCCATTTCCCTTGGCATACGGAATGGAATAAGGAACAGGTTTCTTGTCCCATAATCTACGCAGAGACTCATGATCAGATCCTTTAACCAGTTCAGCTTCTACCATTGAGGTACCGTTTAGGTTTACTAGATGTGAGACCATTTCATGGTTTGTAGCGAGAGGCAGTTCTTTGCCACACAAGTTAATGACATACTTCCACTTGTCTTTCTTAGCCTGTTTGTCTCTAATGTTCATCAAGTCCTTGTAGCAACACATTTGAGATTCCATGATACTTGGATGTCCCCATTTCACCTCACGCAGTGTAGACACTAAGTGGACATTGTCCAAACACTTGGCCAAGTTTCTAAAGATTCCTATGAAGAGAGGTCCAGATTTCTTGTCAGGACTAATGCAGTACTGATTGTGAGGTCTATATAATAGCTTCAAGAGTCTCATCACTTGTTGTGGGCTATTGTAGACTACAAACACAAATGCTATTGGAAATAACAGCTCCAATTTAGTAGTATATAAATTGTTGATAAAGTTTTCTTCCACCCAAGAACAGTTAGAAGTTAATTGCAATACTTGGGAGTCTGCAAGACTGTTTTTCCAAAGCTTTAGTTCACTTCTAACCACACTGACCTCAGTGTGATCTCCTTCAAATAATTTGTTGCAATTCCTGGGAATAGCTGGCTGTAACGTGGTAACTATTCCTTTTCTCCAAGGATTGAACTCGGAGTCGTCAAAAGTTGAAGCATTTACTTCACAACCTAGGGGTGGCGGACGGTCAATCTTTATTCTGCCATGGTTAAAATGAAAAAACCCAAAGATCAATAATAGTAATAAAACTCCAGTAAACCAAAGAACTAGTCCAGCCCTTTTAGAAAATGGCATGAAGTCTGCTACACTAAGCGCAGTGAAAGTGCAAAGTTCAGACGACAATAAAATGTAGTTTTTACGGTAAAAAGGTAGTTTTGTTTCATTAGGGCAACTTTGCGCGGAGAAGTGAATGCCCCCCCCCCACCCCCCCCCCCCCCCCCCCTCCTCTCAAATTAATGATATTCACAGAAGTAGCTGCAACTGGACACCGCATTATGTTGTTCCAGCAATGCTTTGGATTGCAGCATCATGTGCACCAAAGTGTAACATTATGCAGGAGTCACAAAGCTAGCTATGATGCAGTGTTTCACACGGTTACAAGCTTTCCTCATGGGCCTTCATGATTACCTTAGGAATATTGCTGTTCCATCTGACCAAGAATCCACACTTCTACTCTTACATCCACTACTATTTTCCAGTTTCTTTGGGATGTATATATGGCCATCAACAAAATCTACTTTGGCATAAAAAATAGTAGCTAACAGAGCCCTAAACAAAATGAAAACTGTTCCTTGTTTGAGTGTATTAAGAAATTCCCAGAAGACATCTTGATGGTGAGAAAGGAAGCTAATGAATTAGACTACCGACTTGACCCAACGGACGGCTAAACAAACTGACGAAAGCTACCCTTGACTGGGTTGTAAATTCAAAGCCGTTTGACTCGCCTTCAGAATTAGTTCAAGTGTATACAATTTACGAATAAATTTAGTAAATTACAAGAACAACATCAAAGGCAGTCAGTGAGCACAGAACGTTATAGTAGAGGTAGGAACCTTCCAAAATGAGAGATGATACCAAAAATAATAGAGAGAAAAGTCCAAATCACAAAGTTTTAGAGAGAGATAACCAACAACTGAACAAGGAAAAGAAAGTAATTAGAGTAATTCTAACAGTAATTAGTGTGAGAGACAGAAATAGGAATACTAGTGAGTGAATGAAGGCGTGAATTAGTTCAAATGTAGAAATTTAGCTGAAAGGATTGCAAGAGAGTAGACATTCTAAGAAGAACAGCCAGTTGAATCTTTAATATTTGTGAAGGAAAGGTTTATCATAATTTGAGTATATTATATATATCTGCATTATTCTCTTATTATGCTAGCAATATTCTCTTATTATGCTAGCAATATTCTCTTATTATGCTAGCAATATTCTCTTATTATGCTAGCATTATTCTCTTATTATGCTAGCAATAATTCTCTTATTATGCTAGCAATATTCTCAAAATTATGCTGGCATAATTTGTAAATTAACCCTAATGCTGCTCTGACATGCTCAGTGGGGGATCAAGTAGAGTTGTACTTGCTTGGTTGGAACCTCACCTTTTACATTGCCAACATCCTCAAACATTAGTTACCTCTCCTTTTATTCAGCTCCATTAGTAGAGCCTGTTTACAGGCTGTTAGTAGGTGATTTTAAAGTTTATTTGCATGTACAAAGTAAGTTACACTATAGGAGGAGCAGATTTAGTCTTTAGTGTTATGAATGACTTGATCTTGATGAAGAGGGTGAAGATGAACCCAAGCCTGTCCACTCACACTTCAGTAGCTGGACCATCACTACACAGCAGTCCACTCTCTCTTTATATTCTGTATCATCCTCAATACTTATCTCTAGTGCTGTTAAGTAGCCTCCTCAGTGCCTAGTCCATCATCAAGAGTTTATCTCATTCTTTGTGTTTCATAAGTAGCAATTGGGACCGTAGAGTGGGAATTTTTTTTTTTTTAAACCTTTGAAATTCTACTAATGTCCTCCTATTCTCACACAGTTCAAATTATGGTTGTGGGCATCTCTCACAAAAGGCAAAATACAAAGACATTTTTTTAAAGCTGACGCTAAATTTTTATTTTATTTTAGGCAATTGTAGGCAAGCTACCAAAGCATGGCATTAAATACATGATACTGTATACAGTATCATCATACTTTATACTATTAACATTCTAACCAAACTACTTTGCCTTATGGTGTAAGAATAGCAATAGCATTGTTACTCAACACACCGTCAACAACTACATTTACTTAGTCCGTCATCTTTTCATACATATCCACACCTGGAGTCTTGGGCATGCTCCAACTTGTTCCTTGCTATAATCCTCTCTTCCATACAATCCATCACAACGTGATCATTCTCCATGAAGTACTTGTTGTGAAATAAAGCATACCTGCCTTGTATGCATCCTGTATCAATCCAACTCAAGTCTCCTATGTCCACAATGCAGACGTTATGCACAACTTTGCCATGACAATTTCTGCCTCGTTTCTCCCTGAGGTTATACGCCCAGCAGTACCGATCTGTAGCGAACAAATGGTTTTTCTCTAAGCTGTGATTGTCCCCTCCTGGTACACCCGGTAGCATGTATAGAGTAGCAAAATAGTGTTCTTCTGGGATCCAACTCTTTTGGAAGAACTTGTACAAATTGTATATATATGTAGTACTTCCTTGTTTATGTGTCAATAAGTTGAAGAGAAAGATTTATTACTTACCAAACAGCATTCATTTATTGTTGTAAGCATCAACATAACATTTTTGTAAACATTGCCGTTATTTACTAGCATTCCATTGTTGTTTTGCATACTATCCTATAATTATAATTGTTCTTGTTGTTACCATTGCTATAATAATATTATTAACAATAACAACAAAATTAAAAATAGTAATAAAAATGATAACAACAATAAAATAATAACGATAATAATAATAAAATTGTGGGGCACTTTTGAGTTTGAGGATGAGGATGTAGGCTTTATAGCTACTCGGACTGCCCTCAGAAATGCATAACTGCCACCAGAGTCGATCTATATTATAGCTGATACTGCACCCTCAGCAGTAACTAAATCAAATACTCCTCCAATGCTCAGATGTATATAAAGGAGCAATTAATTAATAGCACGCATGAGATGTGTGAAGGTAACTACAACCAAAGACTTATTGAAGATATGATGGGATAGTTAAATATTATATGGCCGTCCATCCACAAGTGTAACATAAAAATAAACGAGGCACTGACTGTGCTCATTAGGTGACAGCACACTAGCTAAGAGAGCAGTTAGGTAAGTTACAGGTGTGATTATGTAATGTGTGATGTGATAATATCTCTTTATTCTTCATCCTCTTGTGGGCAGCCCCACAATTATAGTAACAATAATTATTATTATTATGTACTGAACTCAGGTACTCCCATAGAGATTAATACAAATCAAACTACCCCAATATTTTACCATTACATCCCCTTTGGCATTCTAAAAGTGTTATTGCATCCCCTTGGGGTTAATTCCAATTTTCTGTTTTCATTATAAAATTTTCATAGTAAATAAAATACATCATTTCGACATATCTATATGTGTTATTCTTTTATCTATTAGTGAATTATCACTATTATTATTGTGTGTCTTTAGCCATGGACATTGTGAAATTTGGTATCTGTGTTGCTGTAGGGAAGCCGATATTGATTGACAACCAGTGAGTGTTGGTCCAGCAAGCAGGGACTGAGTCGTCAAGTCTTGATTTGCAGTACCACTTGATGAAATACTAGAAATTCAAGGCTCAGGCTACCTGTATGAGTGAGCTCAAGACATACAGAGCTGGAGAAAGATACATTTTAGTGATGGTCAGGCCAAGAAAAGGTGTGGTTATGGGTGTGGCCAGTACACAGAGATATGTAATGAAATATGCCCACTTTTAACTGGACATGTGTTTTAATCAAATGACAAAGAATTACACTGCAAGTAACAATAACACATAATCTTTCTTAAATGATCATTGTTTGCAATGAAAGTGTTTATAAACATGACTCCAAAGTCTGTTTTTTCTCTCCATGAATATGTAATGTCATCCCCAAAAAGTGGTCAGGTCATACCCTAACCAGCCTGACAATGTACTCCGACCCCTTTGTTGTTCTAGTGAGGCCTTTTTATAATTGTTGAGGCTTGGCAGATTTTTATGTCCAGTTAATTGAATAATTTGAGTTTCTGGTATATTGTGTTTTGTGAGACAAGTCACATCATTTTTCTTGCTGAATGGTTTGTTTTCTTCCCAGACAATCCTGCAGTTGCAGCCATCCTCTTCATTATTGTGTTAATCCTGTCATTACCCATCATTTGCTTATTGTACCAGATGTTGTCATTTAAGTGATTATAGTTTACAGCCGAAAAAAAAGCTGAAATAATTGACAGCTGAAATAATTGACATAAACATCCCTTATAGTGGTTCACTCACCAATTATCTTTTGCAGTGATTAAAATAATATATTATTAGTCTACGCTGTTGACCGTTATTATTTTATTTTTGTTTTTGTTCTATTTGTATTTTAGCCTATACAGTTGTAGCATAGCTCCATACCCTACCCACAATTCTAATACAGATCATTTCCAAGTACCTTAGATGATTTATCTGCAAGACATAACAGAATGAGGATGGGCATAATCTATGTTAATGATTCAGTCATTCTCGGTTGAAATAATTATAATAATAGTTAATTTTCTCGTTCTTACAACCAATAATATTGTTAATTAAAACTTGACCCTATATTTCGACTTCTTGCCGAATATAGTAGGATATAGTAGACAGTAAGCGTACCCTCCAGAAATCTTGCTGTTTACATTGTGTTAGTATATCACCACAGAGAGTTTGACCACAGTTGACCCCTGAAGAAGTAGAAGATGCCAAGGAATATATCAGAAACCTTGTCAAACAAATGGCACCAGACGCCTCTGGAACCACTTCCACATCACCAGTCAACAGCTCCACATCACCAGCCAACAGCTCAGCCAAGAGCAAGCCGAATAAATTGCCGCCAGTTATCAAGTGCCTTCTGTGCACAGACAAGCACAACTTAGTTCGGTGTCAACCCTTCGCCCACTATGACGTAGACAAAAGAAACAAGTTTGTTTGGGAGAAGCAATAGTGTACTAACTGTCTAGGAGAAGGACATGGCTACCACGCACTGCCACTCCAAGTACACCTGCCGAACATGCCACAATAAACACCACACGATGCTGCATCCAGAAAAGTCCACCAGAGAAGCCACGAATGCAGTTCTTTGTGTCAAAGTTCAACCACATGATGTGGATTCAGACAAAGCTGACAGTGACGTGACATTCGTGGAGACAGCTATGGTGGTAGCCATGTCAGGCAGCGTCACACCAGAGCCAGAATATTGAGATCAGACGTTAAATCACTCTGACAAATGTGTTGCCTTGTCACCTCTGAGAAATAATGTCACTGTTCCTAGAATTTGAACTGAAATAAGTGCACAATGCAAGTACATGGAGCTTTAATTTACATGCATTTGTTCCTTACATCTTGCTGCATTGTATCGTTGCAAGAGCTAACAGCAAACACTAAGACACTACTGCTATCATGGGGGGTATGACTAATTTATGGTCAAGTTTATTGTACAATCCTTATCTCTTGCAAGCTACACAACACAAACACATTTTTTTTGTCTCTGTAAAGCACTTTACATTAAAAAAATTACAGAAAATACATTGCAGTTTCCAATTTTTTGTGAAGTTTTTAAATGTACTGTCAAAAAAAATCAGACACACTCATACTGTTTTAACTGACTTATGTCTTAACAGATACAGTGGTTCAACGCGATCTAAATTTATTGAATACCCTGCTGTGCTACCAGTACTATGTGTAAGTAATTAATAACCAATATTGAGTTTGTATGTGATTACAAATCCCAAGACACGAGGGTGAAGCCCAAGCTGCGAGGGTTTGTGAATTGCAGTACAAACCAATTCTTATTGGTTTATAACTGTATTTTATAGCCCAAGGACATAGACACCAAGGCAGGTTTCTGTTCTTAGTTTGTTTTTCTGATGGAAGTGAGCCAGAAAAGCAGGACTTCAGATGATTATACTAATATGACACGGAGTAAAAAGAGAAAATGTATTTTTCCTTTAATTTAATGTGTCCTGTGTAATATAGTTTGAATTTGTTAATAATAGAATGTGGCTATGGGTATAATATCCTGATTTAGATCATATCACTCCAGCGTTGGTTAAGAAAAATAAACCCTCCTTTCAAAATTCCATAGACGTAATATATGTCCCCTTATTTTTAGTGACCTTTCTGTAATGAATCTGTTGTGGACAGAGCTAGCTGGAAAAGGAGATTACTCTGAGCAACATAATTCATTGACATCTAACTTGTTTGTTGATCTTTGTATCTGTGTGGGTGAATACTTTAGTGGGACCAAGAGGGAGTTCAAATTTGTAAAATGTTTAGTTTGAAAAAAACCATTACATATTTTATGCATTTCTCACATTGTAATTTGTGTACTTGTCTTTTTTTCCTTTTTTGCCTGACCATGAGAACATAGCCACGTCTACTGAATGACCTTGCCAATCTTATAGGTTTTCACCTTAGATGACTGCGACCCACCTTACTCAGCTTTCGTTAATGCTCTAATAGATTGATAAACTGTAGCCTTTCCTATAATTATAATGGTATGACTATTCTGTATTCCTGCACTAGTTATTTGTGAGTGTGAGAGCTTTTTTTAAATTTTCATTTAAAAGAAGTTTATTGCAAGGTCTTTTCAGTTACATTCTTTTAAGAAGATGGACAAGTGACCGATGCACGCAGAAACGATCAAGTGTGTTTTTAATAGGATTGGCATGCCCAAATTGCTTGGATTAGTGAAGTTTAGATTAACAAACTTTTTAAAGACTATCTGTTTTATTTCAATTTTTTTTTTAATAGTTCTATTCAGAAAAAATATTTATGAACACACAAGAGTTCTGTGTCTTGGGTCTGCTTTGGCAACTGCCCTATTTACATTTAGCAGTTTGTTTTTGTTTTTGTTTTTTGCCAGGTTTACTATCTGACTCGCTTTAATGATCTGATTCTTTTAAAAAGGGTTTGACACCCTTCGAAATGGTTTGAATAGTTTGACCAGCCTGTTCTAAAATAGTCTGGCCAGTGGTCTGGCCTGTTTTTTTTTTAATGGTCTGGCCTGTTTTAAAACAGTCTGAGGTTTGGAAATGGTCTGGCCCATTTTAAAACGGTCTGGCCCGTTTTAAAATGGCTGGACCATTTTAAAACAGTCCAAGTTTGTAATTGGTCTGTAATATATATGTTACTAAAATTTCTAGCTAATTAAATAGTATACGGCAGTTTCCCCTCATATATTATGTGACAGTATATGCATCTGAAGTGACTTCTTATTAATTATAGAATGTACAACAGTTTCCCCTCATAATTTGTGACGATGTATGCATCTGAAGTGACTCCTTATTAATTAAAGAGTGTACGACAGTTTCCCCTCGTATAATTTGTGATGGTGGACCCATCTGAAGTGACTCCTTATTAATTAAAGAGTGTACGACAGTTTCCGCTCGTATAATTTGTGATAGTGGATGCATCTGAAGTGACTTCTTATTAATTAAAGAGTGTACGACAGTTTCCCCTCGTATAATTTGTGATAGTGGACGCATCTGAAGTGACTGCTTATCAATTAAAGAGTGTACGACAGTTTCCCCTCGTATAATTTGTGATAGTGGACGCATCTGAAGTGACTGCTTATCAATTAAAGAGTGTACGACAGTTTCCCCTCGTATAATTTGTGATGGTGGACGCATCTGAAGTGACTCCTTATCAATTAAAGAGTGTACGACAGTTTCCCCTCGTATAATTTGTGATGGTGGACGCATCTGAAGTGACTCCATCCTTATCAATTAAAGAGTGTACGACAGTTTCCCCTCGTATAATTTGTGATGGTGGACGCATCTGAAGTGACTCCTTATCAATTAAAGAGTGTACGACAGTTTCCCCTCGTATAATTTGTGATGGTGGACGCATCTGAAGTGACTCCTTATCAATTAAGAGTGTACAACAGTTTCTCCTCGTATAATTTGTGATGGTGGACGCATCTGAAGTGACTCCTTATCAATTAAAGAGTGTACGACAGTTTCCCCTTGTATAATTTGTGATGGTGGACGCATCTGAAGTGACTCCTTATCAATTAAAGAGTGTACGACAGTTTCCCCTTGTATAATTTGTGATGGTGGACGCATCTGAAGTGACTCCTTATTAATTAAAGAGTGTACGACAGTTTCCCCTCGTATAATTTGTGATGGTGGATCTGAAGTGACTCCTTATCATCTGATAGTGACTCCTTATCAATTAAAGAGTGTACGACAGTTTCCCCTCGTATAATTTGTGATGGTGGACGCATCTGAAGTGACTCCTTATCAATTAAAGAGTGTACGACAGTTTCCCCTCGTATAATTTGTGATGGTGGACGCATCTGAAGTGACTCCTTATCAATTAAAGAGTGTACGACAGTTTCCCCTCGTATAATTTGTGATGGTGGATCGCATCAGAAGTGGCCCAAAATCATATGACTCAAAACTGAGCAGTTGCTTCACAATGGCACTATTCTTAGCAATTTTTCTTACTTAAAATTTATGTCTTGGGAGGGGATGAGTGGAGGGGAAAGGGGGAGAGGGGGAGAGAGAAAACTTCTAACATTCACTAATAATGTATTTACCATAATATATAATATGGGGCATGCAGGCCTCTACATTCACATTAAAGAAATCCACTTCAAGTATCCTGCTACATTATTTTAGCAGTTCAATGTGATGAATTCTGGCTTAAACGTGGAGTTCGAAGTTATAATTCAATGTTGTTCTCTTATGGCCTTGTTTACAACATTCTGGGTATAAAAGGTGAATCCCCGGTGTGCCCTTTGACTAAGCTCCTTCTCCATTCAAACTTAAAGAGTAGTCGCACAAAGAAAAGCCTTCCAGAATAGCTCACTAATTATGTTTAATGTGAGTGTCAACACACAAACAGGTGTTATATAATTATTTTTTTGCTTGTGATATAGCAGAGTAATAAACTCTAGCTCCTATCAATGCTGTGTGTGTATACCAAATTTCTTCTTGATTGAAGGTGATCCCTCAGCATAGTATCTAGCAGTACTTGACAGTATACTGTAAATCCAGTGTAGTTGAATTTAGCTGTGTCAATGGCCAACAGTACTCTTCTTCTTTTTATCCCGCAGTTTTCCTCACATTGTTTTTGTGTTTTCCTTATGTTGAGGTCCTCACGACTTATTCTTAGCCTGTTTCCAGTTTGTTTGTGTACTAAGTTGCTGTAATTTGTTCTTTTCTAGGAAATTGACCAAAATTGGCCACCACCTCATTGTGAAATCAGTACCCGGCTTATGGCCTTTCATACGCAATATCTAGGACTTGTTTCCAAATACAGCATGGAAAACCCTTTCTTTAGCTAAGACATAGTTCAAAATAAAGGAGGAAAAACTGTTGCGTACTCTTTAATTAGCTAGAATTCACTAACACATGTGTCTACGCTTCAAAATAAAAGAGGGAAAACTGTTGCGTACTCTTTAATTAGCTAGAATTCACTAACACAAGTTTACGCTTCAAAATAAAAGAGGAAAAACTGTTGCGTACTCTTTAATTAGCTAGAATTCGTTAACACAATGTTTCTACACTTCAAAATAAAGGAGGGGAAACTGTTGTGTACTCTTAAAAATTGGCTAGAATTCATTCATTCATGTGTCTACGCTTCAAAATAAAGGAGGGGAAACTGTTGCGTACTCTTAAAAATTGGCTAGAATTCATTCATTCATGTGTCTACGCTTCAAAATAAAGGAGGGATGCATATTTTTTGCAATAGTGAAATTTAGATAAAAATAAATATTAAAAACCTCACAATATCTTATTTGTGAATTGAAAAATTATTCCCAGTTTATATACACAGTTTCATACATACTTTATTGTTATTATATACGATTAACATTCTAACAAAATAATTTGTCTTGGGCATGCTCCAACTTGTTCCTTGCTATAATCCTCTCTTCCATACAATCCATCACAACGTGGTCATTCTCCATGAAGTACTTGTTGTGAAATAAAGCGTACCTGCCTTGTATGCATCCTGTATCAATCCAACTCAAGTCTCCTATGTCCACAATGCAGACGTTATGCACAACTTTGCCATGACAATTTCTGCCTCGTTTCTCTCTGAGGTTATACGCCCAGCAGTACCGATCTGTAGTGAACAAACAGTCTTTCTCTAAGCTGTGATTGACCCCTCCTGGTACACCCGGTAGCATGTATAGAGTAGCAAAATAGTGTTCTTCTGGGATCCAACTCTTTTGGAAGAACTTGTACAAATTGATGGCTGTCGAGTTTGTTAAAATAAAGCGAATAAATTCCTGTGAGAGAGACATGTATCCACTTGCCTTGGCATACGGAATGGAATAAGGAACAGGTTTCTTGTCCCATAATCTACGCAGAGACTCGTGATCAGATCCTTTAACAAGTTCAGCTTCTACCATTGAGGTACCGTTTAGGTTAATTAGATGTGAGACCATTTCATGGTTTGTAGCGAGAGGCAGTTCTTTGCCACACAAGTTAATGACATACTTCCACTTGTCTTTCTTAGCCTGTTTGTCTCTAATGTTCATCAAGTCCTTGTAGCAACACATTTGAGATTCCATGATACTTGGATGTCCCCATTTCACCTCACGCAGTGTAGACACTAAGTGGACATTGTCCAAACACTTGGCCAAGTTTCTAAAGATTCCTATGAAGAGAGGTCCAGATTTCTTGTCAGGACTAATGCAGTACTGATTGTGAGGTCTATATAATAGCTTCAAGAGTCTCATCACTTGTTGTGGGCTATTGTAGACTACAAACACAAATGCTATTGGAAATGACAGCTCCAATTTAGTAGTATATAAATTGTTGATAAAGTTTTCTTCCACCCAAGAACAGTTAGAAGTTAATTGCAATACATGGGAGTCTGCAAGACTGTTTTTCCAAAGCTTTAGTTCACTTCTAACCACACTGACCTCAGTGTGATCTCCTTCAAATAATTTGTTGCAATTCCTGGGAATAGCTGGCTGTAACGTGGTAACTATTCCTTTTCTCCAAGGATTGAACTCGGAGTCGTCAAAAGTTGAAGCATTTACTTCACAACCTAGGGGTGGCGGACGGTCTATCTTTATTCTGCCATGGTTAAAATGAAAAAACCCAAAGATCAATAATAGTAATAAAACTCCAGTAAACCAAAGAACTAGTCCAGCCCTTTTAGAAAATGGCATGAAGAAGTCTGCCACACTAAAGTGGAAGTGCAAAGTTCAGACGGTAAAAAGGTAATTTTGTTTCATCTTTGCGCGGAGAAGTGAAAATGCCCCCCCCCCCCCCCCCCCCCCCCCCCCCCCTCCACTCAAATTAATGATATTCACAGAAGTAGAGCTGCAACTGGACACCGCATTATGTTGTTCAATGCTTTGAATTGCAGCATCATGGCACCTAAAGTGTATAGATGGTTATGCTCCTAATTATGCTTGGTAACTATGTTAATGACCAGGAGTCACAAAGCTATGATGCAGTGTTTCACATGGTTACAAGCTTTCCTCATGGGCCTTCATGACTACCTTAGGAATACTGCTGTTCCATCTGACCAAGAATCCACACTTCTAGCTACTCTTACATCCACTACTATTTTCCAGTTTCTTTGGGATGTATTATAGCCATCAACAAAATCTACTTTGGCATAAAAAATAGTAGCTAACAGAGCCCTAAACAAAATGAAAACTGTTCCTTGTTTGAGTGTATTAAGAAATTCCCAGAAGACATCTTGATGGTGAGAAAGGAAGCTAATGAATTAGACTACCGACTTGACCCAACGGACGGCTAAACAAACTGACGAAAGCTACCCTTGACTGGGTTGTAAATTCAAAGCCGTTTGACTCGCCTTCAGAATTAGTTCAAGTGTATACAATTTACAAATAAATGTATTATTGATAGTAAATTACATGAACAACATCAAAGGCAGTCGGTGAGCACAGAACTATTAGTAGAGGTAGGAACCTTCCAAAATGAGAGATGATACCAAAAATAATAGAGAGAAAAGTCCAAATCACAAAGTTTTAGAGAGAGAACCAACAATTGAACAAGGAAAAGAAGTAATCAGAGTAATTCTAACAGTAATTAGTGTGAGAGACAGAAATAGGAATACTAGTGAGTGAATGAAGGCGTGAATTAGTTCAAATGTAAATTAGTATTTATGATCATAAGTTCATTTGCATGCAGTTTTCACACAGCAGCTTCAACAGCTAATTTTGCTCAGTTTTTGTAAAAATCAGAAGTAAAGCATCACAGGAATCATATTTATATACTAAATTATTCTATGAGAAATCTAGCTGAAAGGATTGCAAGAGAGTAGACATTGCTATATAGTTATTCTAAGAAAAACAGCCAGTTGAATCTTTAATATTTGTGAAGGAATGGTTTATCATAATTTGAGTATAGCTATATATAGTTGTCTGCATTATTCTCTTATTATGCTAGCAATATTCTCTTATTATGCTAGCAATATTCTCTTATTATGCTAACATTATTCTCTTATTATGCTAGCATTTTTCTCTTATTATGCTAGCAATATTCTCTTATTATGCTAGCAATATTGTCTTATTATGCTAGCAATATTCTCTTATTATGCTAGCAATATTCTCTTATTATGCTAGCAATATTCTCTTATTATGCTAGCAATATTCTCTTATTATGCTAGCATTATGCTCATATGTTGAGGGCACACACTTATGCTCAAAATTATGCTGGCATAATTTGTAAATTAACCCTAATGCTGCTCTGACATGCTCAGTGGGGGATCAAGTAGAGTTGTACTTGCTTGGTTGGAACCTCACCTTTTACATTGCCAACATCCTCAAACATTAGTTACCTCTCCTTTTATTCAGCTCCATTAGTAGAGCCTGTTTACAGGCTGTTAGTAGGTGATTTTAAAGTTTATTTGCATGTACAAAGTAAGTTACACTATAGGAGGAACAGATTTAGTCTTTAGTGTTATGAATGACTTGATCTTGATGAAGAGGGTGAAGATGAACCCAAGCCTGTCCACTCACACTTCAGTAGCTGGACCATCACTACACAGCAGTCCACTCTCTCTTTATATTCTGTATCATCCTCAATACTTATCTCTAGTGCTGTTAAATTGGGCCCATAAAGTGGGAATTAAAAAAAACCCTTTGAAAATCTACTAGTGTCCTCCTATTCTCACACAGTTCAAATTATGGTTGTGGGCATCTCTCACAAAAGGCAAAATACAGACATTTTTTTAAAGCTGACGCTAAATTTTATTTTTTATTTTAGGCAATTGTAGGCAAGCTACCAAAGCATGGCAAAGTCTTTTCAGCCATGCCATTTGAAACAGGGGTGATGGAAGGGGGGGAGGAGGGGGGGGGATAGCAGAGGACACTACCCCCCCCCCCCCCTCCCATTTATAAGTTGGGCAGCACAGGGGTGCACACACTATGCAGATTTAAGTATTGGATTGCATTGGTAAATTCATATTTAGCTGAGTTATGAAATCACAATTTTTCATGAAATAAAGTAGTTTTCATGAGAGAAAAGTAAGTTGTGCTACCTGGTGTGATGCCCCCCTCGCTTTGAAGCAGCTTCCGTCACTCCTGTGAAAGGTGAACACTGCCTTAGGTTTACACTCTGATACAAAGGAATGCACATCAACATTGGACTGCTAGCTATATAGCTACTAAGAAAGCACTTTGTGGCAAAAAGTTCCATATTTTAAACTCTCTGTTAGCTAATTAATCTTGAATAAAACTAGGGCACTCTCTATGTTTAAATTGGCTAGGCTCCCTTTTTGCCATTTGCTGAAGCAAAGTAAATCATACTATTTTATGTTTGTTGTGAAAGGATTATACAACATTGGGACAAAATACTGTTTAAAGTAATTTTTTTTATTATTTTGATAATATCAAGAATAATAAATGATGAATTGAAATTAGTAGCTACAGTGGAAAGATCAAAACTAACACTTAAAGTTGTAGTCTTTGCTAGGGCAAAACTAAAACTAAACATATTTCTTAGGATGTAAGACTTATGTGAATCAGCAACTTCAGCATTTTAGCTGATGCTTCATCATCATGGACTCAAATCCATAAAATTTACTCATCAAATCATTGAGGATTTTTTGTTTTTAGTTTTTTATCCAAAAATTTAAAACATATTTCTGGTTTTCACAAACCTATAACATAAATTTGCAGGTCTCAGTAACCAACTTCAAGATATTAGCTACTGGAATATTATATCTTTGAGGTTCATACCATCTCTTGGAGTAATTTCTTATACTATCACCATTTCTTCAATTGAATAGCTTATGATCCCTTACAGTGCACTTAGTGTTATCAACATAGCCATCTACAATAGTCAACCGTCAGCAGTCTGTATAATATTTTTACTGTTACATCAGATTCCTTTCAAAATGGTGTTGATATTGCTACTTATTGCAAGAGACAGCTACAGCAGTAGCCGTATGATAGATCAAGTTGATTCTGAAACTAAAAATACATGTCTAATTTCAAAGCTACTCGATTTAATTTTTTAGAGGACACAATTTGTACAAGAAATTTTTATGTCCTTCAGGGCAAAGAAATTTACTATGATTATATAGCTTTACATCATTGAACACCAATAGCTAGTTTAGCAGAATAAGAGGCTTTTTTGGTCGAAGTTCGCAATAGAGTACTGTATATAGTTTTTCTATTTTTCCCTTAAATGTTCTTCATATAGTCAGCTTCTCAAACAACTTGCAGGCTTTCTGTCAGCAGTGGGGAATTCAAAATATTTGCAAATTTATTTTCGTTGAATTCAGTTGCAATCAGGTCCATACTATACTGTTAGCTAATAGTTTCAAGCTATTTTATCCTGAGTAAATTTAATAAACAAAAATGTCCATCTTCAATGAACTGTTTATTGGGCTTAGCTGCCTTGCTTGTGTGCAAAGCTACCATAATACTAAAATATTATCTAGTATATGTAATACACAAAATTAGCAATACCACATAATAATAGCTTATATTGAAAACCAGAAAGTGATGTGACACCCATGAACACCCTGTGCTAGTGATATTACACAATATTTCAGGAATCTTGGTCCAAATTTATTTTTGCCAAGTATGAAATTAAAAATTAGCAATTTTGTTAAGTTCCTCAACCTGACAAGGCAAGCAAGTGATTTTATTAGTTTTATTGTCAGTGCATATTATACAAATAATGAATTCTGTGTTTGTGCGGTTCACTAAATAATTATTTTAATGCAGCTGTGTCATAATCATATATAGGGGGCAAGTGTGGGGGCAAGTTCAAAGTAGAGGGGAAATTGCAACTCCTTTTCCCCCTATTCAAAAGAGGGTGGGTGACTAGGTATTATTTGCGAAGTGACTGGCAGTAAGTAAATGAGTAGAAAGCATCAATCTAAACATTAGTGAGGGGCCTAGCAGTAAACTTGTCATGGGTGAGGCATAATAAACGATGTGACAATAAGAGATGACTACTTATAGAGAGAGGGAGAACCTGTGATGTTGTATAGTAGAATCAGAATAGTGGAATCAGAATAGTGGAATCAGAATAGTGGAATCAGAACAGTGGAATCAGAACATTGGAATCAGAATAGTGGAACCAGAACAGTGGAATCAGAACAGTGGAATCAGAATAGTAGAATCAGAATAGTGGAATCAAAATAGTGGAATCAGAACATTGGAATCAGAATAGTGTAATCAGAATAGTGGGATCAGAATAGTAGAATCAGAATAGTAGAATCAGAATAGTGTAATCAGAATAGTAGAATCAGAATAGTAGAATCAGAATAGTAGAATCAGAATAGTGAAATTAGAATAGTGGAATCAGAATAGTGGAATCAGTATAATGGAGTCAGAATAGTAGAATCAGAATAGTGGAATCAGAATAGTGGAATCAGAATAATGGAGTCAGAATAGTATAATCAGAATAGTGTAATCAGAATAGTGGAATCAGAATAGTGGAATCAGAATAGTGGAATCAGAATAGTGGGATCAGAATAGTGGAATCAGAAAAGTGGAATCAGAACAGTGGAATTAGAACAGTGGAATCATAATTATAGTGGAATCAGAATAGTGGAATCAGAACAGTGGAATCAGAACAGTGGAATCAGAATAGTGGAATCAGAATACAGACAAATATAATTGCGAGAGTAAACAATATTGTAGTGAAAAATTCCAAGCATTCAATTGTAGCAAATTGACATTACTATATTATCGTAAAGTTATGGTATGTGTTACTGATACTAATTAACCCTCAGCGCGCATGCGCAAGAGGGTTACAGTAGTCCTAGTGTCATTCATTCATTCATTCTGTCACTCTGTCTGTCAACAGGCACTTCTGGAAGGTAGGAACCAGCCAGGCTTTGAAAGCGGCATCAAACAGCAGTATTTCACGAAGTAAGCTCAGTTAATATGCCAGAATTTTGATTTTGGACTTCATTTTCCAGAAAAAAGCGAGTCTTTCCAGAGCCGTGCGATCGTAAGCTTACAGCGGGAACCGCCCCTTAAAAAACTTACTTGTCACGTGAGCCAGCTTGCGTTGAAAATCAACTTTTAAATAGCTAACAATTATTAATTACTTCGGTCCTCTTTGTACCAGCCCTTCCCCACTTACCTATTGACTGGGGCTTCCTTCATAGCAGGGTAGGACTTGCTGTGCCACGACTCCATTATCGTGTAGGATGGCGGAGGTGTAGGCTTGGGGGGTCCCCCTCACCACTTGCTAATAAGTGCTAAGTGGTGCTAACAGGGGATAATTAGGTCTAATTGGGGTTTACCCAATTAGAGCCCCCAGGCCTAAACACCGATCACACTGGGGGGCTAGGCTCCCCAGTGGAGAGTTACAGGTGTGGGTGGGTGGGAGAAGCAGTCCTGCTTGCTGTGTCGCCTTTACACTGGGTCTGATCCACGTCTGGGTTATCGTCGTCCCCACTTCGGTCTACGTGTCTGAGTCCACGTGTCTGATCCCCCTCCCCTCACGTGAGCATTCTATTATACCTTATCGGGGCTGGGTCTCTAACCCCCCTGCCCCACCCCTTAATATTGCGGTCCTCTTAATTAACTAGGTCTAACTTCCTGTTAAACCGGATTTAATTACTTCGGTCCTCTTTGTACCAGCCCTCCTCCCACTTACCTATTGACTGGGGCTTCCTTCATAGCAGGGTAGGACTTGCTATGCCACGACTCCATTATCGTGTAGGATGGCGGAGGTGTAGGCTTGGGGGGTCCCCCTCACCACTTGCTAATAAGTGCTAAGTGGTGCTAACAGGGGATAATTAGGTCTAATTGGGGTTTACCCAATTAGAGCCCCCAGGCCTAAACACCGATCACACTGGGGGGCTAGGCTCTCCCCAGTGGAGAGTTACAGGTGTGGGTGGGTGGGAGAAGCAGTCCTGCTTGCTGTGTCGCCTTTACACTGGGTCTGATCCACGTCTGGGTTATCGTCGTCCCCACTTCGGTCTACGTGTCTGAGTCCACGTGTCTGATCCCCCTCCCCTCACGTGAGCATTCTATTATACCTTATCGGGGGTGGGTCTCTAACCCCCCTGCCCCACCCCTTAATATTGCGGTCCTCTTAATTAACTAGGTCTAACTTCCTGTTAAACCGGATTTAATTACTTCGGTCCTCTTTGTACCAGCCCTCCTCCCACTTACCTATTGACTGGGGCTTCCTTCATAGCAGGGTAGGACTTGCTGTGCCACGACTCCATTATCGTGTAGGATGGCGGAGGTGTAGGCTTGGGGGGTCCCCCTCACCACTTGCTAATAAGTGCTAAGTGGTGCTAACAGGGGATAATTAGGTCTAATTGGGGTTTACCCAATTAGAGCCCCCAGGCCCAAGGTCGGACCCGACCCCCTCCCAAGCCTTCACACCACCTCCACCACTCCCCAAGACCTGCCCTGTCAAGCCTCCAACTCTCTCACACACCCTCATGGTTGCCCACATATATATATATACATATATATATATATATATATATTTTTTTTTTTTTTACGTGCACATATATACAACCATGAACACCAGAGGTGATGCTGACCACATACTGTTAACATGACTGGTGTGTGTGTATGACAATTGTACGTTCTCAATCAATAGACACATCATGCTGCCAAGATTCTGGAATAATTCGCCAGCTGTTCCCTTGGTATTCTCACATAGTCCAGGTACGCTAAACTTCTCCATCTGCCCAATGTTTTTATTACAGAATCTTCGAGACCCCTGCTTGCTGCCGTAGTCGCTGCCCCTATCCTAAAGCTGGCCGCAGTACTGTGATTGGTCCAGCCCAACAGCTGTCAGGGCCTCCCGGACGGCTGACACCAGCCTCTGTCTCGACAGGAACCGCCCATCCTTAAAAACAAAAAGTGGCCCTGGCCGCTGCCCTCTAACCACCAGGTAGCCCAACAGCGCTGTCACTGGGCACAGCTTACTGTTCGTCTTCCCAATGTACAGGTAAATCCCCTTCCGGAATGGATCTGTTTTGGATTGTTTAATATGGACACGTACCACTTCCGGCTTCAGGGGGTCGTCTACAGCAATATCGCCTCGTGTGAGATGCACCGTCGGGTCGAAATTATCATCACTGGGCACTGTCATCTCACCTGCCCTAAGAAAGCCAAAGTAACCCAGGCAGACTGCCACCCACAGCATGATCTTATCTGGGTTGTGCCTATCGCTCCGCCAGACTGCTCTCATCCTCCTGAGAATCTCAGGCCCTATCGGCAGCCTCGTCCTAGCTGTCGTGCCACTACACGCCTCCGTTCTCTTCACTCCTTGAAGTGTGTACTGCAGTCTGCATAGTGGCTTTTGGAATGGGTCCGCTGCCCCTTCCATGATGTGCAGGTACCTCACTGCTGACAAGTACACCTTCATCGTCCTGTACTTCAAACCATCCTTCGCTAATTGTGCCACAAAGTACACCAGCGTAGTCTCCGCTGCTGGCACCGCCACTAGACCCCCTGCTGCACAGAAGGAGAGGAACCTCCGTTGCCCCGACCCATACGCCCGCTGTGTAGACTCTGCCAAGCCTTTCAGGAACAGGCCTTTAGCAATTCCGTCCAGCTCAGTGATGTCCAATCGGGGCGCTCCAGAATGAGTGCCCTGACCAGCTCCTGTGGGATCGTCACTGGCCTGGGCTGCGCTCCTGGGTTCTGTAACAGAAAGGAAGTATGGTCATTTCTAGAAAGAGCGTCAGCACTCCCATTCTCCACTCCTGGTAGATGTTCGGCCCACACTCTGACATCGTGACGGGCTAAGAAGAAGAAGGCGCTTCGCATTAGGTGCATCGCCCTCTCATTCTTGCTGGTCCCTGTGTTGATGATCGCCACCACTGCAGCATTATCGCACAGACACCTCACTGACTTTCCACTCCACTGGTGTCCCCAGACTGCTACAGCCACTACCACTGGCAGCAGCTCTTTAACTGTGATGTGGACCTCCCTCCACACCACTGGCCACTCGAGCTGGAACCACTCCCCCATCGAGGTGAATGCCCCACAACCCCAGTTACCTGAGGCGTCCGATGTGACCGTTGCCCAGCACCTCCCTACTAACACGTGCCTCATCATGCTGGTGCCATTCCATGCTGGCAGGAAGGTTGCCCACCATGCCAAGTCCGACCTAAAACCCCTGTTCAGCCTGATCCGATGGTGGGGCTTTTTGGCCACTGACAGTAGCGCTATCAATCGCCTTAGGAATGTCCTTCCCGGCCGTACCACACAACTTGCATGCTGCAGCATGCCAATCAGCGATTGCAACTCTCTTTTGGTACAGCAGCGCCTCTTTGACCAGCAATCAATCTCTCTACGCAACCGGCACACTTTATCCCTGGGCAGCCGCAGCGTCATTGCCACTGTGTCCAGTTCAATACCCAGAAATGTCATCGTCGTCGACGGACCCTCTGTCTTGTGCCCAACTCCTGACAGCCCAGCAGGGCCTCCGCCAGGGCTCTCTCACATCCCCTCTCTGAGGGGCTGATGACTAGAAAGTCATCCAGATAGTGCAACATTTCGACCCCACGCTGTTCAATAATCCACTGCATTGCATCTGCCACTGCGCTAAAGATTTTTGGGGCTGATCTAAGGCCAAATGGCAAGACTTTGTCCACATACACTCTCCCTCGCCAACTCATACCTAGCAAGGGCCTGTCATCTGGGTGCACTGGCACAATACGATACGCTGATTCAATGTCAAACTTTGCCAGGCTAGTGCCCACTCCATGAGCCATTACTCTAGCCACTGCCACCTCCACCGAGGTGTATCTCATTGTGCACAGTTCAGGTTCTAACCCATCGTTCACGCTGTGGCCCTCTGGGTGTGATAAGTCGACAATGAGCCTGAACTTTCCCGGTTGGTGAGGCTTCTCGATCACCCCAAACCTATTGATCTGAATTCCTGGACGGGTTGTGGGGTCTACAGGACCTGCCACTCTACCTAGCCTGACTTCCTTGGCCAGGTACTCGTCCACCACTTGCTCATACCTGGTGGCTGAGAGCATGTTAGTCTGGGCTGACACATTCTCACCCACCCCATACTGGAAGCCAACACGGAAGCCATCTTTTAGCCCCATGACGATATATTGCCGAAACTCCTGGTCAGGATGATCATGTAGTCGCGAATCCCATGTCCACCATTCCAGAGGTGTCACCACTGTCCGACACTCCTCGGGAATAGCCACCAGGCGAAGCGGTCTCCTCCCCGCCAGCCTTGCCAGGTGCTCCATGTAGGCATACCTCCCCGCCTGGATGACACCTGCGAGCATACACCCACTCCAATGATAACCTGGTATGGGTGGCCCTGCCCCCCCCCCCCAATTTTTATTTTTTATTTTTATTTTTTTATTTTTTTTAAATTTTTTTTTATTTTTATAATTTATTTATTTATTATTAGCAAACCCCAGGTGAAAAACCCACGTTTGACTTTCTATGCTTTACTACGTCTACAAACTCACTAACCCTTGATAACTTATCCACCACCGTGTACCCTGTGCTACTCAGATGATGCGGCCCCCTATACATTATTATATGTATCCATTATTACTATTAATATATATTATTATTATTATTATATTATCATTCGTTCATTATTATTGTAATTATTATTATTATTGTTGTTACTATTATTACCATTACGTATTAATCTGAATATCATGCATAACTAACTAATTTATTTAGGTAAGCACTATCCCTACTCGGACATGTTTACGGGTTAGTCTACATCTCTAGCCGCATACATAGTAATTTACATTGCATCATCTATACAGAAACTGTATTGACACATGACACACTGACACCATGATCAAACTGTCATTGTCCTCTCAGGACGTCTCTATTGGCCGGGTTCTGCGTGCTCCTGTCTGGGGCCCGCTGCCGCTCCATCCCACGGGCCCTACACGTCGACTTCCGATGTTCGCCTCCACATACTGAGCACACATGCTCAAACCGGCAGTACGGGAGTGAGCACCTCCCATCATTGAAGGCATAGCACGCGCCTCTCCGCCCCCTTCTCCTCCGGATATCACCCTGTGGTTCCTCTCTCCTGCTCCCAGCCGACCTCTGCTCTTGCAACTGAACCACTGGCACCTCCCTTCTAGGGTTCAGGGCGCAGTCGTCCTGGGAGTGGTCCGACGCCATGCATCGGCTGCAAAACTGCCCCTTACCCCCATACGCCAGGAAGGTAGTCGCATAGAGCCCCTGGTTCACCTTGGAAAAATCTACCGCCTCCAAGTCAGTGATCTGCTGGCGAAACGCCGAGTCGTACAAGAGCCAGCCCCTTCCACCACACTTCCTGTACTCAGCCAACATCAGGGCCTGGTAAGCCCACAGCTCCCTGGCTTTCCGAGGGTATTTGTTGCACACAACTGCAGCATACAAGCTGAAGCACTGTAGCCAGCTATCAAAGTCTGGCACTTCCCTGCGGCAAGTTCTTCCCGCTTGCCCGCTATCTCCTGCTGCCACTCTCCTCCTCTCTGCCTCCACATTGTCCTTCAGAAGTTCAGCCATCTCCACGTAGTCCCCTCTTTGTATCTTTTGAACTAACTTCCCTGGAACAACTGGTAAGGCCTCACTCAGGACAAAGGGGGACACCTCCTCGCCTGAGCGAACTCTTTCCTGGTCGCTCTTCCCTGGCAGGTGAATCGCCGGCAAACTGTGCCCCTCCACCTGGGGTTCTCTCTCCCCCAGATCTTTCTCTCCTGCAAACACCGGCAGTCGCAGACTGGTGACCGTCTCTGGGGGAGGACCCCTCCCCAATTCCACACCTAGCCAACACAACAGGACTGGTTATATCACTCCCTTCCTTGGTCTGTTTTTCATACCCACTGCTTCCTACTTTACATCAGCACCTGGGTGTCTGTGTGTCACTGCAGCCTATGCGTGTGCGAATGTGTATGTGTGCCAGCGCATGTGCGTAAGTGTGCATGCCCACGTGTGTGTGTGCTACCAGACCTACCCCTGCTGACCACAGAGCAACACTCACTGCCTACCACAATGAGGCTTATGCCTACTAGTCTGAACGTGGGGCCTTGCTACAATGGGGCCTCCCCCCACTCGTTACACCAGGGGCCTCCGCCCCCCCATTACACTGGGGCCTTTGCTCACTTCTTATACCAGGGCCTCTGCCCACTCGCTACATCAGGGGCCTCCGCCCTTTCACCACATCAGGGGCCTTCACCCGCTCATTACATCGGGGGCCTCTACCCACTCCTTACATTGGGGGCCTCCGCCAACTCATTACATCGGGGGCCACCGCCCACACCTTACAATATGGGGCTCCGCCCACTTATTACACTGGGGCCTCCGCCCACCCATTACATTGGGGCCTCTGCCCACTCATTACATTGGGGCCTCCGCCCACTCATTACATTGGGGCCTCCGCCCACTTATTCCATTGGGGCCTCCGCCAACTCACTACATCGGGGGGCCACCACCCACACCTTACAATATGGGACTCCGCCCACTTATTACATTGGGGCCTCTGCCCACTCATTACGCCGGGGGCCTCCGCCCACTTCTTACAACCAGGGGCCTCCGCCTCCTTATCACCACCATGGGCTTCTGCCCACTCATTACCACAAGGGACCTCCGCACACTCAATACCAACCTGGGACTCCTCCCACTACTCACTGCTCGTGTCTCTACCCCTCGTCTCTTCCAGAGAAGTACTAGCTATCTATCTATGCCGGTCTGAGTTGATCACCGTAACTGCATCTATGTGCCCATGCCCCCACTACCTGGCACCCATGTCTCACTGCCACTCACCTACTACACCACTCCCACTAAATTCCTCCTTACCTCCTGCCTCTCGATGATTGGGCCGCTCCGGGGAGTCTCCCCTCGCGGAGTCCGCACTGGGCACTGGCCCCCTCACTGACCGCTCCCCGGCCGTAGCCCCAGGTACGTTCCCCGCCGCCGAGCCTCTCAGTTGGGCTGCCACCTTCGCCGCTATCAAGTCCACCAACGCTGGGTCCAGCGGCATAGCGGCTACTACGGGGGCCTGACTCCTGGGCGCCTCTGACGAAGAGGAACCCGCGGCATGGCTGTCTCCATCTCTGCCGGCTGAAGGCGTCGCCTCGCTCGATCTTGACATCGCTCAGAAGCAGTCCTGCTTGCTGTGTCGCCTTTACACTGGGTCTGATCCACGTCTGGGTTATCGTCGTCCCCACTTCGGTCTACGTGTCTGAGTCCACGTGTCTGATCCCCCTCCCCTCACGTGAGCATTCTATTATACCTTATCGGGGCTGGGTCTCTAACCCCCCTACCCCACCCCTTAATATTGCGGTCCTCTTAATTAACTAGGTCTAACTTCCTGTTAAACCGGATAAAAAGTTCAGGCTACACCGTCCAGGGAGCGGGGTATGGTGGGGAGACGGTGGAGCCACAGCGATGCATTGCCCCGCCATAAAGCAATTGCCACGCGGCCAAACAGGTGACTGGTAGTTGGGGTGGAGTCAGAAGTGCCGCAGCGATTCTCGATGGCCCTGCTGATGATGGTGATGGTGCGGATGGTGTCCTCAGCCAACCCACCTAGTGTCTCAGCCACAAGAGGGACGAAGTCCGTCCCGGAAGAGCGGCAAGCTGAGAGGTTGGCTGCAAGCTTCCTCTGCACACCAACTTGGAGGGCATGGCCAGGTGTTTGGGCAGCCTGAGCGATGGTGGACACGCATGCGTATCCTCAGTTCCCCTATATTCGCATTCTGATTAGTTACAGATTAATACTCTGTCAAAGGGTGCGGAGGGCGAACTCTGGTGGCAGCAGGTCACCAGAGCGTACGGGTAAGTGTGTGTGGGATAACTTCTCCTCTACCTCTGGCGACTTACCTTCAGGCTTATAGCCTTTACCGGCCAGGTTCTCCGTGGCCTGTGACCGCTACTCCACAATTGGTGGCAGCGGTTGTGAAACGAACTTCTCCTACGCTATTGAGTCGAGCTACCCTACGTCCCTACGTCTACGTCCGATTTAACACTCGGATCGACCAAGACTGTGTGCATACGTTGGCCTACTGTGTGCGCCTGACTGCTGCTACTACCGATTTAACACTCGGAAGCTTCGCGGCTCGATTTCGCTCACTACAAGCCACTGGAACGCCATTATTCGTCATCTTCTACCCCATTTGAAGCTCATCACACGTGGAACATTCGGAACTTTGCTAAGTCGACGTGTCAAATTTCGTGTTTGTGGTTTCAAATTTCGTGTTTATTACTTGTAGTTTCAAATTTCGTGTTTGTCACTTGTGGTTTCAAATTTCGTGTTTGTGACTTGTGGTTTCAAATTTCGTGTTTGTGACTTGTGGTTTTAATTGCTGTTGATTGTTTTCTGACACCTTGAGTTTGTTGTGCTTTTCGTGGCATAGTTGTTGGTCTTGTGACTCATTAGGCTGAAGTTAAGTCATTGTTATTGGCTGTGATCATTCTGTTGTGTTTCTCTTGTAAACCGCCTTGCGTGTGTGTGCGTTTAATTTTTGTTCTTCATTTGTGTGTGTGCTGTAGGTCATCGAGTCCTCCAGCGCGCCTGGATGAGCAGGAGAGACAGGTTGGAGAGGAAGTGCAAGGACAAGTCGCAGCCCGCGGGTACAAAGCCTGCCAAGCTGGTAGCCCCTCCACCCTCTCATTCTGATAATAATAGTATAGTTGCCTCTCCTGCTGGGAGCCGTGTGAGTAGTGTTTCATATTGTGTTTCGGATACTGCTTCTATATCAGCTAGCTCTGTGTTTACCGATTCTAGTTTGACTAATAGCCTTATTAGATCTGACGGTAATACTCCTTACGTGAGTGATATTTCTCCCCCTGTGTTGGCGTCAGCCAAAAGTGTGAGACGTAAGTCATTGGGAGACGCTTGTGAGTCTAGCCCCCCATACATTGCTTCTATTGTGGAGAAAATTAGACTAGTTGATAGTGGTTGTGATATTGTTAGTGGGCCCGATAGGACACTTATTGAATCTGATCGTACCTTAGAATACCCCATGATGTCTGATGATGAACGGAACATAGAGGGTGAGCGTGGTGCCCATGCTGATGGGTTAAGTGAAGATATGCATACCTTACTCCGTGGGTTGGTAACTGAGTTTCGTTCAGCTGTTGCCATGCCTGATAAGTCTAGGGATAGTATGCAGGATATTGAACTGACTAGACAGATCAACTCTCTGGCTCCTCATAAAGATGGAGTTGATATTGCGAAATATATGCGCAAGCTAGAGGCAGATCTCAGAGATCTGGGCTGCCCAAGGCGTAGATGGAAAACAGTCTTGCTCCAAAAGCTTCAGTCGAAAACCGCCTCTTCCATTGTAGCTGGCTTAGATAGAGATGATACGAATTACGACCAGCTGAAAGATATTCTAATGGACGCTTTAGGCTCCAGTCTGACTTCTCTTGGCTCTAAGCTCACCACTGAGTTTGCTAGCACAACTCGTTCTATGTCTCCTTTAGAGACCTATGTGTATCTTAAGAGTTTGACAGATTCCATCGATATGATGTGCGGTTCGAAAGAAGAACTTCTCCTTTTTATAGCATGTGCTACCTATCGTGCTTCCAGACCGGTTGCTCAACGTGCCATCATGGATCAGCGCGAGATAAAGTCTTTCAGAGAGCTGAACAAGTTAGCCTTGTCAATCAACTTCACTGATTCTGATAGAGCCTCTGGAGGTGGTAGGCAATCAAGGTCTACTAATAGTGATGGCCCTTTTGAATGTTTCAAATGTCACAAGTTTGGTCACCGTGCTTTTGAGTGCAGATCTAATTTTTCAGGGTTTAGTGTGAATAGTTCAAGCAATAACAGGTCTTCTCCTATAGTATGCTATACATGCCATGAGCCAGGGCATAAGTCCCCTGATTGCCCCACCAAGAGAAGTGATGCTAATAATAGTAGTTCTGATAACAGGTCAGAAAGTGGTAAAAAGTTAAATGTAAGAAAAGGCAGGACATATAATACCAATTGGGTGGCTGTTAGGGAAGGTGCTCCCCATGTAATTGGTTTTGTGAATTGAACAAGATGTAAAATAGTGCCTGATACCGGGGCTGAAATCACTATAGTCCCCGGGTGTCTTGTCTATGACGACCAGTTGACTGATGAACAGGTTCAGGTTAAGGGTTGGGATGGTAGGCCCGTTTCCCTTTACACAGCTGTTGTGGATTTCGAGTTCAAGGGCAAATCCTTTAGATCTAGAGTTGCTGTAGCCCATGAGGACAGTCTGTGTGGTTCAGTCCTTTTCTCCATCCCTATGGAGACATCCACAGCAGAAAGGCTCCTGCTGGATGCTGCTTCTGAGTCAGATCTTTCTGGCTTAGGGGCAGGGCACTCCCGTGATACCCGGGACATCCAGCCATCCACCCAGGTGGATGCTGGCTCTGATGGCGTATCGGTGGAGGCCCCAGAAACCTCCACTGACCCTGTCATTACCCCAGAGGTAGCTCAAGTTAATGTTGTCACACGGTCCATGTCTAGAATGAAAGATAGTAAGAGAAGGAAAGCTAACAGGCAGCATGTTGTTGAAGCTGACCCTCAGTCTTTTCATGATGAATTTGATAGGCTTGCTAGTATTTCTATGTCATATACACCCCCGGTGGTTAGTGTTGGGTCTAATTGTATGGACACTTCTGAAGTTGAGCTTCTGAATGGGTCTGACGAGGATGGGGTTGGGGTTGAGGCCGGTAGAGCAGTTAGTGACGGGCATGTAGGTGCTTCAACTTCTTCCCAGATTTCACAGACTGTAGAAGCAGATACTGGTTCTCTCACAGATGGTGTTTGCCCAATTAATGATGTGTGTGAACCAGTAGATGTTGATTTAGAATTAGCAAGTCCAGAGTTGTCAGAACCCAGCAATGTTGATTGCCTCAAACAAACAGTTGCCACAGATGATACTCTGCATACATGTAGGGACCTTGCACTTAGGAAAGAGAATGGCTACTCATACAATGATAATGGTGTCTTAACACACACTGTACTTGTTCAGGGTTCCCCAGTGTGCAGAGTGGTGGTTCCAGTTAGTCACAGAAATAGAGTCCTCACTCTGGCACATGACAAAACTTCTCATGTAGGTGTCAGAGGGATGAGGCACGCAATAGGCAGGCATTTTACCTGGCCTGGTTTACACTCTGATATTGTTGACTTTGTCAAAACTTGTGAGGTCTGTTTGAAAGTGAATAGTTCGGGAAATCGGAAGTCAAAAATGGTTGAAAGAAAAATTGTGAGTGTTCCTTTTGAGAGTGTTGCTGTTGATTTAGTTGGGCCTTTGCCTAAAGCTAGGAGAGGAGTTAAGTATCTCTTTACATACGTGTGTCTCGCCACTAGGTGGCCAGAGGCTGTGCCCATGCGCACTGCCTCAGCCACAGAGGCTGCCCAGTGCTTCATAGATATCATTAGCAGAACAGGAATCCCACTCAAAGTCTTGTCCGACAGGGGTACTATATTCCTAAGTAAGCTGATGTCAGGCCTCTGTGAGACACTAGGGATTGACCAGATAGCTTCATCCCCTTATAGGCCCCAGTCTAACGGGGTAGTAGAGAGACTGCATGGCACACTTAAACCCATGTTAGCCAAGGCAGTCGAGTCAGGTATTGATTGGGCAGATTTTCTCCCTCTGGCTTTGTTTGCCATTAGGCAAATTCCCAATCGTGATCTTGGTGTTTCCCCTCCGTGTCTAGTATATGGCAAGGAGGTTGTGGGTCCCTTGGACATTTTGTATCAGGGATGGGTAGATCGTGCCTTTGACCCTATAGAAGTTGATGTGTGGTTACTTAACCTCAATGATAAACTAGCCATCCTCCATGATTTGGAAGTTGCCAACCAATCTCAATCGAGTGAGAAACGGAAAGAGATTTTCGACAGGAATAAGAGTGATAAACCCCTGGAAATAGGCAGCAAGGTTCTTATGAGAACCCCAGGGATGAAGGCAGCATTGCAGGCTGCCTGGGAAGGACCTTACCACATAGTTGGCAGATCTTCCCGTGTTACATACAAAGTGTGCAAAGGTGATGATCATCCTGTGAAAATAGCCCATAGAGATAACCTTAAAGTGTATAAGGACAGACCCTTATCTGTCAATGCTGTTACTTTAGTGGCAGAAGAACAAGGCATAGATTGTGAATTGTTAGCTACTAAAGCTATTCTTAGTCAGGATAAATGCCCAGGTTACAGGCAAGACCAGCTCAATGTTGTGTTAGATGAGCTGAAACAACATTTTAGTTATTCACCAGGACTTTGCAAGATTAATAAGTGTAAAATAGCATTATCTGAAGGTGCTAACCCTGTTAATCAACCACCTAGACAAATTCCCAATGGTATTAGGGACGCTGTGAGAGCTGAAATTGATAAAATGCTTGATCAAGGTATCATTGTGGCTTCCAATGCTGAATGGGCTAGCCCCTTGGTGCCAGTTCGAAAGAAAGACGGCAGTGTCCGCCTGTGTGTAGATTTTAGACAGTTGAATCTTGTTACACCACTGAGAAGGTATTGGTTGCCTTCATTGTCTGAAATACTTGAGAAAGTTGGTCCAAGCTCGTGTCTTTCCACTTTAGATCTTACCTCAGGCTTCCATCAGCTTGAGATGGACTCGGCTTCTAGTGAACTTACTACGTTTGTGTGTCCCTTAGGCAAATTCAGGTTCTTGAGAATGCCTTTTGGCCTCAAGAATGCACCTGCAATCTTTCAGGCAGCCATTGAGGAAGTCCTTAAGCCAGTAAATGAAATATGTAAGAATTATGTGGATGATGTTGTTGTTTTTAGCAATAGTTGGGTTGAGCACTTGAATGATTTACTCCGTGTCATTTCCTGTTTGGGCGCGGCTGGCCTTACCTTAAAAATGAAGAAGTGTGTTTTTGGCAGGCAACACCTTGTTTACCTAGGACATAGGATAGGCAATGGCACTCTGGCTGTGCCAGAGTTAAGGATCAAGGCACTGGCTGAGTTTGCCAGGCCTAAGACCAAGAAGCAGTTAAGGTCTTTGTTGGGATCTTTTAGTTACTATAGGCAGTTTGTGCCGGGGTTTGCGTCTTGTTCGAGCCTGCTTACTCCGGCAACGTCCCTCAAGAGTCCCATCCAGGTAGCCTGGACGGAGGAGATGACAGCAGCATTCCGTAAGTTAAAAAATATGTTGTGTGATTCAACTGTGCTTGTTATTCCCACCCCAGAAGATTCATTCATCTTATACACTGATGCTTCCGGCTCCGGAGTGGGAGGATGTTTACACGTCAGACGAGGTGATAAAGAACTGCCAGTAGGATTCTATTCGAGACAGCTCAAGGCCGCGGAGAAGAATTACTTCGTAACGGAATTGGAATCGTTGGCCATTGTCTCTTCTCTCAAGCATTTCGAGTATTTTGTGTACACCAAACAAACCAAGGTGGTAACTGATCACAAGCCTTGTTTGGCACTGATTGATGGCTCATCACTTAACAAAAGGCTACTGAGATTTGCGTTGTTACTTCAACAATACTCTATCATCCTAGAATATCGACCAGGGAAATGTCATGAAAATGCTGATGCCATGAGCCGTCAAGCCAGGGATTCAGACAATGGAATCCAAGAAGAAGCCGCCCAGAATGATGTTTCAGCTTCTCCTTCTAGTCGAATCTTGGTGGGGGGAGATGTGGGCGGAGAGGATAGAGTGCTGGAGACAGAGACAGAGACGAGAGAGAATGAGAAAGAGATGAAGTCAAAGAAGAAGAACAAAGAGAAGAGGAATGCATGAACATTGATGTTGTGTCATTGAAAGACAGTTATGTGTGTAATTATTTTTTAGCATAGTGAATCGCAGTGTGTGTTTGTAATCTTTAGTGTTTGTAATCTTTAGTGTATGCGTATGTCGTGTTGTGCTTATTTTGTGTCCGGATGTCCCGTGACCACACCCCCATATTATTTGTGCGCATGCGTGTCTTCTGCCATATAAGTCAGGACACGCATGCGTATCCTCAGTTCCCCTATATTCGCATTCTGATTAGTTACAGATTAATACTCTGTCAAAGGGTGCGGAGGGCGAACTCTGGTGGCAGCAGGTCACCAGAGCGTACGGGTAAGTGTGTGTGGGATAACTTCTCCTCTACCTCTGGCGACTTACCTTCAGGCTTATAGCCTTTACCGGCCAGGTTCTCCGTGGCCTGTGACCGCTACTCCACAAAGTGACAATTACTTCAGTATATAGAAAATATAGCAGCGTGAAGTGGAAGGGAAAAGTAATACACTCATGTTTGAACAAAAATGTTAAAAATCCATATGTGTATGTGAAACCACCATTTCCTCACCAAAATTCTGTTTTTGATTCTTCAAGACTTGCTGAGATTCAGTACTTTTTGCTACACCGAGTAACATTTCCAGAACTTGAAAACCCTGTTAGCCATTTACTTGCTTGTGGAAATTGGCCAATGGTTCATCCCAACAGGAACTATTACGGAAAGCCAGTTGAAGTATTTTGCAGAAATCTTTATGAATCAAACTCGGACAATTCATTCTTTCTGGCTGGCTCAATTGAATGCCGTACAATCATTTGTGCAGACAAAGTTCTAGGGGAAAGAGTACTTACTACTATACCATTGGTAGAATAAATATATTATTCTTTATGCATTGTGATTTGATTTTCTGGTTCATCTGATAAAAAAATATGATTGTGCTTATTGAATGGAGTGTCAATTAGGACATAACTTTCTTACTTTCATTGCCCCTTCAGTTTAGGGAGCAAGATTTTAGCTTAATACTCCACTGGCAGATCAGGTTAGCTATAGACAATACTGGATTTAGGTGGTGAGCGCAGTTGCAGATGGTTTTTCACAGGAACTGTTGCAAAGCTGTTATGGGCTTTAGGATTATCACCAAATCCCAGGGGCTTAACGCAGAGAACAATGCAGTAGGTGGCAATTCTTTAGTCTCTAATCGACTCTTACCGAATAGGTAAAGGAGAACGCGTGAAAGTAGTAATACTTAGTTGTAAAAGGTAAGGGATACTATAAAGTAGCGTAGCGAGACCCTTTACCTACGGCTATGTAGTTATAGGTAAAGGCAGTTATAGGTAAAGGTAGTTATAGGTAAAGGCAGTTATAGGTAAAGGCAGTTATAGGTAAAGGCACTTATAGGTAAAGGTAGTTATAGGTAATGGTAATTATAGGTAAAGGTAGTATAGCAGTGTAGCCAGACACTTCACCACCCTTTACCAACTACAAGGGGAGGAAACAGTCTGGAACACTGCCATTGTATTGACTCAGCGGTTCTAGCTCCACCAGGAAGTTGGTGGAGTAACATTAGCAGTATCACAACTGTAACCACTCTTTCTGCGAGCTGCAATTTCGCACATGGACAGTGATGAGAATCTCTGAAGAGACTGCGTTAGATGCTGTAGACAAATCTTAGGCAGTCTGGGTTACTCGTACATTTAGACTGCAAAGATAGCATTGATTGAGTAAAAGTTTAGGCTCACAAGTTTCTCCTTTACCGCACGCGGTCACTTAATGTTATTCATAGTACTAAAGCCTAATTACCTCCAACTTTAGGGTGGAACTAGCTAGGAACAGCTGAGTCAATGGCAGTATATTCCAGACCCTTTCCTCCACCAGCATAGCAGGTAAAGGGTCTGGCTAAGTGAGACTAAGGTAAAGGGTCTGGTGAGCAATACTAAAAGTTATTTAGGAGCTAATCTGCCAGGAACAGGTAAAAAGTATGGATGATGAAATACTTTTGTATTCATTACTTAACTTGTAAAATTGGCTGCCAAGTATTGAAATACTCATTATATAATAAGCAGCATGCAATATACATCCCTAGATCACAATTTCAATACATTATGTATGAACTACATGTAATAGCCAAATTAATTAATAGTGTAGCTCCAAATCCACAGGAGTGAAAATTTTAAAGTGAATTATACTCAGCTTGTATTATTAATATTATTTAATATTTTATTTTGCATAGCTACCAAGAGAGAAAAATATAAAATCTTCCAAAGAACAGCAGTATTATGACAACAAATTTGGTGATATATATAGCAGCTAAGATAGTGCAGAATTTTATGAAATCATCACTTATATTCTACACACATAGCTACCCCCACCACACCATCTGTCACATCATTTCTAGCTCAATTTTAGAGTCACTTTTTTGAGTGCTTTCAAATCCTATTTTAGAGGTTTCTTGTTATTTCTTTGTCAAGTTGAGTCTTCATCATACTTCCATGGCTAAGTCTGCAGTAAATTAGGTCCTTCCCATAGGTGTAGCTATATAGAAAGACATAACATAATAAGCGATTTTTACAATAAACACACAAAATAGGTTCAAAATATTGAATGGGGTGCATGGGGGAGTCTAAACATACCAGACCCTTAGTCCTATAAAAATAATTTGACCTAAGATATTGAGTGGAAGTGCTGACTACTGAACTGACATTCAAGGTTTTTGTAATTTTGGCAGGTAGCTAGCCAACTGTTAGTGTCCTAATCTTTTTAATGGTGTAATATAATATATAATAGTAAATAAATATCTGTATATAATATTATGATTACTAGCTATAATAGCTACAATTGTGTAACTATTGCAGCTTTGTTTAGTAATACAACAAAAATGTTTACATTTTTACAATGACATTTTTTTCAATAATGTAGGTGTGGAGAACCACTCCACATGAACATACTTATTTAGCTACGTTCCGTTTTATATCATTATCATTATTATTGTATTCTAGTTTGCACACCGTGAATCGGGCACTTCTGCTGCAGGGTTCGATGTTGGTCGAACAACTTCGTCCTCGCTCCATCACCTGTATTTATTTGATTGGGCATTAGAACAACTACGTCATACTCACACATTCTATTTAAGCATTGTATCATTATTCTCAGTTTAGTTCTGTCTTAGTAACCAATTTATTAAAACAACTTAAAAGTTAGACTGTCGTTAGCTAACTTGATCGACGGAACTCGAGTGGAGAAGAAGTAAAAGGGTTATAATTCCCTACATTTGGTGGCAGCGGTGGTTCAGGTTGAAGGCAAAGTAAGACCTAGACAACCCGAACTACTCCGAAAAGAAAAATACAGCCAAACTGGAGAACGAGTGCTGGGAGATTAGTAAACAGCGTCGGAACGCTCCAGAGAGACAAGCGATACTGGACGTCTGGAAATTGGACGGTCCATTGCCAGAGATAAAAACCGAAACAACAAACGAAGGTCCAGTGGAGTGGACAGAATCGTTTCATTTTTCGCCGATTATGGACAAGCTGAATCTTGGACAAAGGGAGTCCAATGTGACGGAGGATCAGTTGCCTGCAGTGACGGAGGCAATTGGTAGCAATCAATTTGAGATGGCTAGTGTAGAGCCACATAGTGACATGATTACGATCAACATCAGGAAGGTCAGAGGCAAACAGAGCAGGAGTTTATGAAGACTCAACAATTGGAATTACATGAAGCTCAACAAAAGGCAGTAGAACTCAACACTCAAAGGCAAACTTATCAATCTGTACTGAATAGATTACCAAGATTAACTTCTACCACAGAAGTCATACCTTTCTTTACAGGGTTTGAACAAATGTTAATAGACAATGAAGTTTCAGAAACAAAGTGGCTACAGGCTCTTCAGAGCTGTATTGAAGGGCAGTTGAATACGGAATATTGGAATACATTCACTCCACAACAACGACAGAGTTACCCAGTAGCAAAACAAACCCTAATGGCCTGGCTGGCCTTTTCAGAGACAGCTTGTTTGCAACAGTACTCTATTACCAGGATGAAATGGACGGAGAGTATCCAGCAAGCAATTCATGAATCTACTGTTCATGTGGATTCACTACTTGGTGACACTCCTCCTGAATGCCACAGATTTCAATGGATAAAGGCTAGAACTCTAGCCAAAGTAAAGAAGGAATGTGCTGAAGCTGTCTGGAAATCAAACCCAAAAAATCCTGTGGAGCTAGCCCAAGCTGTCAACAAGTGGGAGGAAACATATGGCAAAGCAGCTAAGACATGGAATATGGGCCAGCATAAATATCAACCACAGCATGAACCAGGGGAGCAGCAACAACAGCAAAGTCAGTGGAAACCATCATCCAACAAAGACAACAACAGTGGAGGACGCAAATGCTATAACTGTGGAGAAGCTGGACACTTTAAAGCTGAATGTCCAAAACCAAAGACCATTAGTCGCCCACTGAAGAAGGTTGAAATGGACAGACCACTCCAGGGATGGATTTTACCAGGACACATCAATGGGGAACCAGTGCAATGCGAATTGGACAGTGGAGCCAGTATAACGGTAATTCCAGAAAGTGTTCTTAATAATTATTCCTTTGTTCCAACTAACAGGATTTCTCTGAAGTGGCTAGATGGTTATGCAGTAGAGGCACCAACCACTACAGTCAAGCTTGCCATTGGTGATTTCCAAGGTGAAGTAGATGTTGCAGTTGTCACAACCACTACTTAGCTAAAGAATATCACAAAGAAGTATTGTTTTGTTGTTGTTGTTTTCCTTCCAAGCAGTTGCAGAGAGTTGTTGCACTGAAATCCCTTTACCCTGTATGCTAAATTAAAAAAAACTGGACCTTATTTTCAGTAGCTTCAGTGTTAGAAGTCAAAATCAATAGTATAGTCTTTAGGCTCGCTCGCCATTTGTGCTCAAGCACATCACTAGTATTTTCACTAACCGAAGTGGAAATAGTTTCTGAACCGGGTGCACCACGCGCGTACTGATAGGCGGGGCGGAGTCAACTTACAATAAAAAATTCTCGCGCTCTAAAGTAATTCAGCGAGCGAGCGAAGCGAGCGAAGCTGACTATCAGTCGTGTTCAATTGAGATTTCAGATATATATATATATATATGTAGGTATGTATGCGTACGTCAAAAAATTTCGCCCTCTCTTCTAATTACGTAAGTTAGGTAAAGCGTTTACAGTTCCGGTATTTTTCAATTAACGAGCACGGAGAATCAACTAAGTTTCAACCAAAAAGTTTATAGCTACTCTCTTCTTGGCGAAAGACTGAATGGCAAATTGTCAAGCTGCGCTTCTTTGCCACTGCGTTCGAAGTTTATTAGGTAATTCTGTTATTGTTAACTCTTCATGCCTAATCATTGCTATTATTTAGCGATTTCCTTCACAAATTATCTTTACCTATACTCATATATTTACTCGCTCGCCATGCATTTGCGCTATTCGAGCGCACCACTAGTAGATCCAGAATCCTCCCTTGCGTACTGCTCAGGAATGGACTGACTGGCACACACGCACGGGTAAGAAAATGATATACAAAAAATCGGCTTCTAAACTACGGCGGCAGCCGTGCAATACTGCCAGGAAGTCCAAATTGGTGACGGTGTATTTCTTGAGATGCGATCGACTTCCAGTCTTCATTCTTGGTAGGTGGTTTCCCCTAGCAGTATTTGCTGGCCTGCATAAATAAAATAATTCGGGAAAGCAGAAGTAAGTTTAACAGGCCCTAGCTACTGGCCTATTTTGCAGGTTTTTCGCCTCAAAGAGTGTGCCAGCACCCTTAAGGACATGTGCAGGAAAGCATACAGGATATGTGCCTTGTACTGATTTCAGGATATGAGATTTCTTGGGAAATTCATAGGTCCTTTCAGATAGTCTGCTATTTTCCTACAGCAGGAAATTCAGCTTTATATAATGTAATTATTCAGCTAATATTACATATATATAATAATATATATAAAAGCTAAAATATTTTATATGATGACTAACTGTAGACTGACATCAGTAACAGCTACTATTTTGAACAAATACAGCAGTATTACTTATAACTATATGAAAAACAGTAGCTATAGTAATTCTTCAGGGATTACTTCTAAAATTATGTCAAATAATTCTGGAATTGTAAATTGTGTAAAACCATAGAGGATAATAAGGAAGCATTAATAGCTATTAAGTATTACTTCTGTAAAAACTTATAACAATGCTAGTTTTAGTCTTTAATTTTACTTTACTATAGAGGCTCAAAATATAGTTCTCACAAAGCATATGTGGCAAAGTATGACCATAACAGTAATTTATCGTAATTGAGATTATCAGAATGGCAGACGCTTGATACTACAAAAGTTAACAAACCAGGTAGGAGAGTGATTTCGTATTTGTTTGCTGAAATAAAAGGTCATAACTGCTATTATAGTGTTTGCATGAACTAAGCTAAAACATAGTAACTGAATCATCTAGTGCGCAATTAAGCGTAGCGGCTGGTTACCTAGTAGCAACACAACTCGCCCTTAAATGAATGAACACTGCACTGGGTATGTCTCTTCCTGCGCAAATGTTCCGTTGTATGCTAATCCAGAGTGCAGTTAGACTACGCCGCAGACAATCAAAGGTAGATAGGTTTTAAGTTATATGGAATTGAAGAATAGTACAATGATGAGTAAATGAATGAATAGGAAGTCGAATAATATTTAAGAAAATATGAAATGAAGAATGCGATGAATGGCTAGAAGAGTTGAACAACTGCAACAAAACTGAACAACTGCCCAACAAAACTGAACAACTGCCCAACAAAACTGAACAACTGCCCAACAAAACTGAACAACTGCCCAACAAAACTGAACAACTGCACAACTAAACTGAACAACTGCACAACTAAACTGAACAACTGCACAACAGATTGGACTGAGCTGAGTCAGTCCACTATAATATACTGTAGCTCAGTCCAAGGGGGGTTGTTTTCATGAAGCTAATGCGTAAATGTGTGTGTGAATGAAGTGTGAATGTATGTTTGTCCTTTCTCAATAAGGTGTAAATCAGTAATTAATTGTTTATTGTTGTGCCATCTGGCCTATGTTTGTCACTTGTTTGCTTGCTCCAACATCCCGGGCCCCAAAGGCGGACTTTGTTTCCATAGACTTTTTTTCTCACACGGAATTTATTGATTTCAAGAGATCTCTTGATGCCGAGATGAAACGCCTACAGAGCAAAGGAATTGGATCGACAAAATGGCAAGCAGAAGTACTGACCAGAGAAGATGAAGAGAAACTATGGAAGGAAGGCTTACTTGGTGATACAACTCCACAGCAGCTACTGGGTACCATTTATTTTTTATAATGGTCTCTACTTTGCTTTGCGCAGTGGCAGAGAGCATCAACAACTACGACTACATCCTTGCCAGATACAGTTGGTAGAAAATGATGGTGAGCGTTCCTACTTAAAGTATACCGAAGACACATCTAAAAATAGACCTGGTGGATTAAAGGGTAGAGAAATAAAGCCCAAAGTTGTTATTCAGCACTCTAACAATGATAATCCAGAAAGATGCATTGTTCTGTTGTTCAAGAAATACACTTCCCTTTGTCCTGATTCAGCAACTGCATTCTATTTACAACCAGCAAACAAACCCACTGAAGCAGTGTGGTACACAAGTAAACCACTTGGTCATAACACCTTAAGTAAAACTATCTGCAGACTGTGTAAGACTGCTGGCATTGAAGGGTTCAAAACAAATCACTCTCTTCGGGCAACAGCAGCAACCAGACTTTATGAGTTGGGAGTAGATGAGCAAATGGTCATGGAACGAACCGGTCATAGAAGTCTGGAAGGAGTGAGAAGCTATAAGAGAACAACAAGTCAGCAGCAACAAGTTTTATCCGATATACTGAGTAGCAATATTCCAGAAAGAACTACCAACCAGCAGCAGTTGCAGATGCTTCCTCACCACCAGCAACTCCATGATGCATCATCTACTCATCCATCCAATTCCCTGGAACAACAACAGCCAACTTTCTGCTCTGAAACTGTAAGCACAAACAT
>WLWD01002170.1_pt1 | contig 44992 bp, 30 predicted proteins | sample 6712731 | NCBI WGS metagenome assembly WLWD01 (sample SAMN12718690, study PRJNA576275) | sponge metagenome | isolation source: marine sponge | host: Mycale hentscheli | place: New Zealand: South Island, Marlborough, Capsize Point | collected 2014-11-01 | reverse complement strand
TAAGATGGTCATGGAGTAGAGGAGTTTGATCTGCCTTAAGATGGTCATGGAGTAGAGGAGTTTGATCTGCCTTAAGATGGTCATGGAGTAGAGGAGTTTGATGTGCCTTAAGATGGTCATGGAGTAGAGGAGTTTGATCTGCCTTAAGATGGTCATGGAGTAGAGGAGTTTGATCTGCCTTAAGATGGTCATGGAGTAGAGGAGTTTGATCTGCCTTAAGATGGTCATGGAGTAGAGGAGTTTGATCTGCCTTAAGATGGTCATGGAGTAGAGGAGTTTGATCTGACATCCAATCCTTGACATCAGTTACAGAATCAAAAACCACCACTTGTAGGAGGCGGTGAGAAAGAAACTTCTATACAAGATCTGGAAGAAACAAAACAAGGAAAAGTGTACAGTTTCATCTAGCTTATAACTATGCTAGGTTAGGTGACCTGGAATAGTCAGTGCATTGCGATGTTGCAGTGTTCGAGATATGCATGAAAATGTTTGGTCTATATCCTCATGAGTATATCCAACTGGTAGGAATCCAAACTTCACCTACACACATAAATATCTATATCAACCTGGGATCAGTCAAATCAAATCCTGAATACCTTTTTCTGAACACTCCCAATTCAACCAATATAGCCGCAAATGTGAGTGTAAACTTGTTCTTATTGTCACGACAAGTATTATCCATCTGAATATACAGCATTTCTGGTAATCCATCCTGCAGCTTATATTTTTACATCACTGAAATTATTGTAAAGCCCTTTAGCTACACACATACAAACATATTACCTCTTGTTCTGTTCCTTGTGGGGTTAGTCAATAAGGGAAGCATCTCCAGGCCGCAAGCTGAAGAACCATTGCTGCAATCAGAACTAAACAATAAGCATCCATCAACTTCCATCTTGAACTCCATTCAAGAATTTGAATTTTGCCTATTGTCCAATGAGCTTGCTGGAAGCTCAGAAAGTAATTAACACCATGTGGTTTTTTTTATAGCCTGCCAATAGAATTCAGTGTTCAGTAAAATGGCTTCAATTCAGGCAGTGAACATTGCAGCTTAGAATGTGTAAATGTTTCTTCAAAACCTTGGCATTTGACTTTCTTCACACAAGACAAGCAAGTTTTTTTTTTGGAAAAAAGGAAGTCAAATGAAGTTAACCAATGCTGTTTCCAGTAGACCTGTTGTACATGCATCTGTTAGGAGTGCAGATGTCATAAACGTGAGTATTTTAATAGTCATTGCTATAATACTACCATTTTTAGCTGCCTACATTGATTAGTTAGGCTTCCACAATTTGGAGTTTTTGTGGTGCGACAAAGAATAAACTAGCTAGCATAATGTCTGTGTGTTTCTAGCAAGCTACCATCAACATATAATTTGTTTCCTCAGTGTAAAGGTCATGACAAAGATGGGAGCAATAAATATAGTTTTAATTGCCGACTTGCCAACTTTACAAAGGATGCTAATGATTTCTGTGCGGAAATGGCTCCTTATCTTTCTGATGTGATGACCTTTTGTGCCAGTCTATCTTCAAAGACAATGAAGCCATAGATGGAGACATATCAATTTTGTCTAACGATCCAGCCTCTTCACAAGGAAGGAAGAGATGCAGAAGTACTGTTGAAGCTATTGATCCACCTAATGCTAAGATGACCAGGAAAGGGTATAAAGAGCAAAAACGTGATCTAGAAGAAAAAATTCCATATCAAATACCTAGGTGAAATGTCATGTGTTCTTTTTTTTAATTTTTTTATTATTGCTTCGTTTTTGTGGTATCATTGACAAGCATGTAGAGTAGCTATTTAGATTGTTGTCAGGATAGTAGGGAATATATGTATATTTCTTAGTAGAATGGGAATGCATATGCAAAGCAATTGGGAAATAATTTTTTTCTATTTTTATATCTTGGATCTTGACCTTACCATGCATTGACAGAAAACTTGCCAAGATTCAATTGCTGTTTGATCCGAGAAACACCTGACTTGAATTGAGTAGCGCTAAATCAAGGAAACTTAACCAATGATGGAAGCTTTCTTTTTGATCTTACTATTATAATTGATATAAGCTTTATGCTCACAACCTAATCATACTAATTTTTTTTATAGCCATTGTGGGTCTATTGTGTATGTATGTTTGTTTGGGTTGCATGTGCTTGGGATAGTGTACAATGAATAGTTACATGGTGTGTATTTGTGCTAAAGTAGTGTACCCATGCAAGTAATAATTATTATTTTGGTGCTCATAGCATTAACTTCTACTGCTTGCCTTTTTGCTGGGCTGGATATCCTCTAGATACATGGGCTGGCTTCTGGGAGACTGACATATACATCCATGTACACATGTTATACCCATTCTTATACACATACACACACACATATATACCACAACTATGTACATGATGTTGAGCCGACTGAAATTTGATCATGCTGGAGGAGATTTGTGAAAGGAGGAAATAATGAGTGTAGTGGGAGGAGTAATTTGTAAACAGTTTGTGACTTATGCTGTGATACTAAGCATAAGGAAGATTCTTTTGACTCTTTGGTACCAATAATTTAACAAAGCTGCTGATACTACTACACATTGTGGGTTACCTTCCTATTGACACAGATAATTGAGGTTTCATGGGTTTGAACTAGTCACTGGGTACTTATGCAACTATTTCTCTGTGTTGTCCTGCATCACAATTATTATTAATGAAATCAGAGGTCTTTGCTGATTGGTGCCAGGCCTAAGCTACCAGTCAGAGAAGCCTAATGGAGAAAAGGAAGAGAACATTTATTTTTTTTTGCCAGGGTTTGCTATCAAGCCACAAGTTGTATTCAGGCTTACCCAATTCATAAACCACAATAGCCACAAAGTTCTTGTGTGCCTGGCAGCTGGTTGGACTGTGATGCACTCGTTAAAAACAATATCATATTCTTTTTCCAAGATTTGCCAGGACTACAGAGTTTTATATTACTCAATCAATTGAAGCTTTAAGCCAAACTTGATGATGAAGGTAAAAGTAGTAAGTAGTAGTCAAGTGAAAAAAATTAAATACATGACATACAACTGATGTCTCAACTTCTTACCACGCAATGAGGCTGACAACAATAACTTAAATTCCACAAATGTGTGCTTATAGAGTGGTCTCAGTAAAAGAGTGAAGTCACTTGATGGGTGTTTGGAATTGAATGAGTAAATAGAGGGCAAGCTAGAACAGCTGGTTGGCTGGGAATGGAATGTTAGCCACAGGTAATTAATTAACTAACAGTCATTAGGCTTTACAATTAAAAAGTCTTTGCATGTGTTGCTAGTTTGTTTATTATTATTATTTTTTTTATGTTATAACCTCTTGAAAATTTCAGCCCATGTCCCAGTGTAGTGGTTCTACCTGGAGATGTATATAAATGTGTTCGTATGATGCATGCAGTATATAGTGTGTATGCATGTGTACTTCTGTGCTGAAATGTTGAAAGGATATTTCCATCAGTATAATAATATATTTCTACTGTGAGCCGTAACCTTTTTAATTGGTGTATTTTCTCAAGCTGAGATGATATGTAGCTATAACAATTTGTCAATCTTTATGAAGCACTACTGCCCCGATCGAATATTATGTACAATCTAACTATTGTATCAGCTACCAAATACTGAGGTCCATTTTTATTTCAATGTTTTGATCAATCTGATGGTTGCTAAATAACTTTCGCTACTCTAAGAAGATTATGAGGCCAGTCAGTCATATATATTTATACACAAAATATATTGCATTTCAGCAAGAATGTTTGGCTTTATTGACAACTTCCCAAATTGTAAGGTCATTTTTTTGCTATCTATGTTTAATTATATGCTGTATTTAACAGAATCAAGCAATTATAGAGCAGGCCATACAGATGGCACTACAGCCTGCTGCAGTCTATCATAAAATGCAGGATGTTTTAAGGAGATATGAGTTGGGAAAGTTAAAAGGCCAAAAAGAAAGATTGATGATTGGAGGAACCCTTCAAAAAGCTCTCCAAGGAAAGTATTATTTCAAGCTGTCTCACTTCAAGTGTTTCCAGGGCTTATTTCTAACAAACAAAAGCAATAAATTTTCTGGCAAAATAGGTGCAGGAAAATTTTCTGCAAAAAAGTAATGCGGGAAATTTTCTGGCAAATTAAATGCAGGAAAATTTCATGCAAAAAATAATGTGGGAAATTTTCTGGCAAAATGAGTGCAGGAAAATTTCCTGCAAAAAGTAATGCAGGAAATTTTCTGGTGCACCAAGTGCACGTATCTTTCTTGCAAAACATGTAGAGGAAATTTTATGCTAAAGGGACATATTTCGTCAAACTTTCATGGTGAGCATATCCTTCTGTCCTAAAAAAGTTAGGGTGCAGTACCATGGACATTTGTGAGATTTAGAAATTTGAAGGCTCCTGGTTGTAGCATCAGAATTTGTCACAGCTTCATAATGGCGGTAAAAAAAATAAATAAAATAAAATAAATAAATAAATAAAACTAAAGTATTTTCAAAATATATTTCTTGGCAACAAGTCGCAACAATAGTCATCAGTAAGTGTTTTCTAAGTGTTGCCTTGCATGATTCTAAGTGGATTAGATTCAAGCAACAGACTAATCAAATTGACGTATTTAGTCACACTCTGTCCTAAGGCAAAACATTTCAAGAGCAGGCTAATGTATCTTCATGAGCCAAAGGTGAGTGAAAAGCAGCCTTGAGTAAAATATCTTGCCATCTCACTCTGACGAGTGTAATAAGTCATTTATTTATTAGATTTATCCTCTCTCTTTCACAGACTTTCTTTTAAACAATAAAGAGTGAACAAATGTTTCGTTTTCACTGGGTTCGAACCCAGGACTACTTGCTTAACACAAATGCTCTGCCTCTGAGCTACAACACACAACCAACCCAACCAATTAGCAGAGTAAATAAATTCCATGGATATCTGTTGGTCTGTTGAGTGGTCCTGGGTTTAAACTCCAGTGACAGCCAAAATTTTAAAATTCTTTATTGTTTAAAATAGAAGCCTGTGAAGGAGAAAGAATACATATCTAATGATGAGTAAAAGAAGGCTTAGAAAGAAATTGTGAAGTGGTTATTCTATGCTAGATATCTTCACTGCAGTAGTTTGTACTACGGTTCTCATCATACTTGGTGTAAATTTGGCTATAAAACTCTGAGAGTGTTAGTTCATAGGGGGCTTCCCACACCCACAACCGATATTTTAGCAGCTGCTTTGGCCTGGTTGGGTAAGCTCCCCAAGCTGGAAGGTAGCTAAAACCAGAAAACTGGTAAGCTAGGCCAGTTGTTAACTACTAGCATATTTGAGGATAATAAGCTTGCATAATAAAATGCAGCTTGTGATAACATCCTTGTGATATTGTGAAATGTCTCAACGGACAGGAATGTTAATTTTAGGTAAGTGGGATAACTCCAGTTGTTATCACAGTGATATCTCATGGCTGTATTACAAGCTTATTACCCTAGTAGTTATAGCAACTGGGTCTGGCTTACCAGTTTTCCTGGTTTGTATAGCTACCTTCCTATCTAGTGGAGCCTACTCTACCAGGTTAGAGAAGCTGCTAAAATATCAGCTGGGGACTTGGGGAGTCACTAGAGAGTTTTACAGCCCTTCACATCAAGGGTTACCAACCCTAATACAAACTACTTCAGTTACACGTGTGTGATATGGCTAGATATTTCACTCTCAGGCTTCATTTTCACCTCTGGCTTGTGAAAATAAATTAGCCTATCCGTGAAAGATTTTGCCACATCCCAAGTTAATAAGTTCTATATATATATATATATATTAATAGTACGACGCATAAATTGCCCATTCAAAAATGTATGGGAAAAATCATTGTTCACTTGAAATCGCACGGAGGAGGGGGAGGGGGGGGGAGCGAAATAGCACGTAACTAAGTGAAGTAGCACAGTGAAATAGTACAGGTAAGCGTGCATGCATGCAGCATTAGCCTTGGAAACGTAAAGTTAGAGTAGTTTCAAGTTGGAGACTATATCATTCTTTAGCACAGAAGGTCAACTCGTATTAGATGGAATTGTTTCAACAGAATAGGAGGAGCCATAGCTGAAAACGAAGCTCCATAGGAAGCTAATCCTGAAATACAGAGATAGTGAGTGAACGATATAGTGTAGCTACTAGTGCAAATGATTAGAACAAAAGGGCTGGCCTACTATTAGCGAGTGATAGCACGAGTAACCTGTGCTATTAGGAATTAATAGCACGGTTACACGTGCTATTACTCATACTAATACCATAGCCGGGTCATTTTAATATGCAAAAGTGTGGTATTATTTTGAAATACCACAGCAGTGGAAATCTGAAATAATGATCTGATTGGTCACGGCGATATGTTCGATACCTCGCCTCACTTTTATCTGCTAGGCAATATTGCGGTGAAATTCCAGGGAAGCTATATTTAGCAATCGTAAGAAAAGTATGAATAATAGCAGAACCGGAATGAAAACATTTGTTTGACGAAAATATAATATAAGAGTATACTTTTCTTAACTACAGAAATGAACCGTTTTCTTTGGCTATAGTATTAACATATGATAGCACGGAAAACTGTTGTATTTGGATGAATAGCACTCGTGTGGCGAGAAATTTCACTTTTTCCATGTAACTCACTGATATCATCGCTCTATCACCACCGCTAGAGCTTGAGATCTCAGATTCCTAAACACAGCAGATTCATGATATTCTAATCTAACTATCATGTATCTGTACTGAACTGTGTCCAATAACTAGTGCCCCATAGGAAATGCAGGTTATTACGTCCCCCGAGGTTATAGAAATTGTTCAAATTGTGCTTTGTACACAATAATATTATTATTCATTTGATACCAAGAAAATATTATTCATCTAATTGGCATTCACACTGTTTGTTGCACTCATGTAAATACTAAGCCAACAACTTGTGATGTTCTTTTGTGTCAAATAAATATAACACACACACATATTAAATACTTATTACATGAATCAGAGTGTGATATGTGAAATATTTCACAAGAGTAGTCAAGCAGGCTAATGTATTTTTACTTGCCAAGGCAAGTGAAAATAAAGCTTGAGAGTGAAATATCTAGCCATATCACTCTGAAGAGTGTAATAAGTGGGTGATTTATTCCACACTAGATATCTTCACTGGAGTAGTTTTTGGTAACTCAAGGTGTAAAGTTGGTGAAAACTCACTAGGGGCTCCCCACAACCCCAGCTGATTATAGCAGCTGCTCTAACCTGGCTGGGTAGGTTCCACCAGAAAAAACCCAGAAAACGTGTACGCCAAGGCCAGGTTGCTATAACTACTCTGGTAATGAGCTTGCACAATACAGCCATGAGATAACACTTTGTGAGATCTCCAGGGTTACTTACCTAAAAATATCATTGTGAAGATATCTAGCTTGGAATAAATTATGTATTCCACACTAGATATCTTCACAATGATATTTTTAGGTACGTGACCATCTCACTATATCATATAGTGTTATCTCATGGCTGTATTGCTGCAAGCTCATTACCAGAGTAGTTATAGCAACCAGGCCAGTATAGCAACTGGCCTGGCTACAAGTTTTCTGGGTTTTTACAGCTTACCTTTACTCTAGTGGAGCCTACCCAGCCAGGTTAGAGCAGCTGCTATAATATCAGCTGGGGTTATGGGGAGCCCCTGTGAGTTTTCGGCAGCAGTGAGTTACAAAAAAAAACAAAAAAAAACAAAAAACAAAAAAACTACTTGGTGAAGATAGAATAAACCACTTATTACACTCTTTAGAGTGATATGGCTAGATATTTCACTCTCAGGCTTTATTTTCACTCCCTTTGGCTCATGAAAATAAATTAGCCTGCTCGTGAAATATTTCACCATATCACACTCTGACTCATGTAATAAGTATTATATAATACTTAAGCAGTTCACCTTTGCTGTGCATGAAATCTGTCAATATGATTATTAGGTGCTGGAATATATGTGGAGTCACCAGTCAATTCAGCCGTGCCTAATAACAGCATCATTCTGGCAAAAAAAAGTGGAAGGATCCCATCTTTTCGTGGGCTCTCCGGCTCAAGAACTTCACATGTAGGACAACTAATTGACCCCAGGGGCATTGATATCACCACATCTAACTTGGATCCATTCATTGTGTCCTTGGGGCGTAGCCTTGATCCTGGAACAATGTATGTCAGAGGATTCAGATATTTGAGAGATACTGAAACAGGCATCTACACATATCGCACTCCTGATGAGACTGGGAAAATGGTGGACATCAACATTGGGATTTATACTTCATTATCAAGTATGAATTTGTAATGTATTGTTGGAACATTAGAAATTTGGCATCGTCCATTTTTTGTGGTAGTCCAGCACAAATATAGTTTTCTAGAAAAAAAACGGTCACCCAGGTATTATATTTTTCAGCAATTAAATTGATTGATTTTGCTTTACAGAATCTCCAGAAGTGACTTCTATTAAGTTTGTCGTTGGAGGAGATGTAGCTTTCGTGCTCTCCTGTTATTCTCAAAATTCACCACCTATACAGGTTTTTTGGAGAAAGGACGGAAAGCCTCTATTTCTTAATGATATATCCAGTGGTTATAAGATGTCTCAGTATCTGTTGGATCGTGTTAGTTCTTCTTATGTGAGTACTCTGAGTATGGATGGTGTCTTGGATAACGTAGTGGGAGAGTATTCCTGTACTGTAACTAACGCTCTGGGAACATCCAATACCAGTAATGTCACTGTACAACGTAAGTTATAATGTTTGAATCAAACTCTTAACCCTCAGATGCATGCATGAGAGAGTTATAGTAGTTATTCTGTGCGTTAGTTTGTCTGTCTGTCTATCACACCCTCCTTTTGTCACGTTGTAATTACGTGAGGCATTCTTGCAATATGCAATAGTTTTGGTTGATGCTGAGAAGTTGACTGAGTGCTTGAATTGGAGTATTGTTTTGTGAGTGTCTTTTTCATATTTAGCATCTCTTATGAAGACAGTGTTTACATCTACTGTTTCATTGCACAGCTATATTGATACTTGATTGTTCTGAGAAATGGTTTAATATCTAGCTAGGGTATAGAAGTGCTCAGGGTATGCACCTTGCAAACCCTGAGCACTTCTATACCCTAGCTAGATATAGGTTGTGTCTGAATATCTGATTTTTTGCAGATGCAGTTGAGTCTTACAAACTTAGGAGTTCATTTTCTATTCGAATTAGTGGTGGTGGTAAGTTATCTTGGCTAATGCGCTACTTGTCATCGTTATAGCCCTATGCAACAGTATTGTTCTTACTTGAAAATCCATTGTCCAATAGTCAAGTCACGAAAGTAAATCTTGTGGTGGAATATCGAGTTAACAAGTGTGTGTGAAAGTGTAGAGTGTTACAGCTACTGCTTAGCTAAAGAATAGCACTTTGTAAACTTTAACTACGAAATAAATATATTAGATGCTTTTACACAGCTTTTTCGGCTACTGCAGCAGTAAGCAAGTCACAATTTAGGGTAAGACCATAGACTATAAACTGTGCAAATAATTACTTAGAAATGCATTTTTTTTTGTTGTTGTTTTTTCAAGTCAAATATTGGTGAGAGTGGTTACTGTGGGGATTGGGGCCAGGGAGTGCTTGCACTTGGGCCTGGGCCTGATCAATCCCGAGGTAGAATCGCTGCCACCAGAATCTTTGTGAAAATAGCTACCCAAATCCCTTCACAGATTTGCATAAAAAGATCTAATTAGAGGGAAAGGGGGCTATGACATAGAACTGAAAGACACAAAGACTGAAACTCTCCAGATGAAACTACAAATAAATATCAAGGCGAGGTGGAGCCCTTAGCCACACTGCCCTGTTACACATACTCTGAATACACTAAATGCACTGAATACACTAAATACAATAATAAGTTTAATAAGTGGCAGTTCATCCTGGTGGGTGTGTTCCCATAGTTACTATGAAATCCCTTACCACATGCCATTTAAAACTCAGCTGTTTTAGTAGCTGGAGTGCTTTTTGTCAGAAACAAAGGTCCATTGAGGTAAGAAAGTAATTACATATTTGTTAGCTAAGATACACGGTCAATGGCTACGTAGCCACATGTAGCTACTTTTAGGACTCAATAGACTAAACGATGCCTTAAAACTAGGTGAACAGGATCTAAGACATTCACTAACATAACTTCAGGCAAGCTAAATGAATGTAGCCTTATTGTTACTTTTGTATGCAGATTGTAAAGGCAAAAATCAGTTTTTATCAGATCCTACTTTGTTTGAATTACTTGTGCACAATAGCTCACTCGCCAGTTGTGCTGAAGCACATCACTAGTAAGCCCACTAAAATAATCAACTGGTGGTAACTCGACAAAGTTACAGCACAAGGCAAATAAAATTTAATTCAGGAGCACAGTTACTGATCCAGTTGGTTCGGAAACAACCGGACCACTCTTTTTACTAAAATGATATCTTTACGTTTTTAAGACAATCTTTAAGTTGCCAACGTTTCTCGGAAAAATTTCATAGAGTTTGTGTTGTGGTTAGAAGCCAGCCTAACCTTCTGACCCTCCGGAGAAGCTAAACCAGCTTATACTTCAAAAATTATTTTGTAGGGCAGTACTAGTGGGCTAAGTGCAATTTATTAGCACACAGCAGTGCTTGATGTAATGGCTTTTGAAAATCACGAATGCAGTAGCATTATAAGCTTTTATTTTTATTTATTCTTATGTTCTTCTACTACTTGATTTAGTTACATTACTTTCCCTCTTCTTCTCTCTTTCTTCCTGAGTAATTCACACCTTTGTTGCTTCATTTCTTCCTTTCTTGAGCCATGGATTTCTTCCTTTGTCTATCTCCTCACTTCAAGGCTCTATAGTCTTTTTATTTGTTCAGGGTGTGTAAAGTCCTGAGCTGTTAAAGGTCAGTCGATTGGTTAGCATAGGACCAGGAAGCCGCCTTACAACGAATCACTGCAGAATGCCGGCCACAAACAGGAACCTGCTAGTTCGCTATACACAATGACCTCTCTTTCACCAATTCACTTTATTTTATCACTTTCGACTTCGAACAAGAAGATTACATTTACAACACATTTATTTGATGACACGCTATGATACACCAGTGGGTATATGTTGGCCATGAATAACATTCTGCTTATGATATGGTAAAGGGTCAATATAGTGTGTGCATACTTGGCATATTTGAATACAATTTCTCAAGTGATAGGTTTCGTGCTATATCCTGATGGGTAGGTTGAGGTTTCAGCTCTTCTGGTTCAGGATGCATTCCTTGTCCTGAACAGTATTCATGATTATGGATTTGCACTTGGTGAAGCTATGCTTTCTATGGTTCATCACTGATTTCACCTCCTTTTAGTTACAATTAGCTATCATTTCTAATCACCTTCATTTCCTTAATTGCCTTGTACAAAATTAAGATGACACTTTATCCATTCAGTTCTAAGTGACGCTTTACCAGTCAAGCTCAGCTAATAAATTATCACACCATCATCATCATCAATGGCACACAAGCGTATTATTATAATTAGCTGTAATATTTTTCCAATCCTCTGCGACAGATAATTAGTGAATGCTTTAAGTCTCATCACAAAGAGTGTTGTTGTTGCCAGAGTATATAATCCAGTCATTTCAAGGTTTGACCCTAAAATATTTGCTACAAATGTTTTTTTTTTAAATGAATTCTGGTACTGTTCCACATCACATTCAACATACTAAAAATCTACCAAAATCTAACCAATAGAAATTTGTTATTTAGATAGTATTTGTCCATAAGCTCATTAATATTCATGAAATATAATTTGTTGGGCCTTATCTTCTGTTTTATTTAATTTAGAACGACCTGGCAATAAAATGCAGCGCTATGGGGGGTCCCCAGGTTCGAACTAAGTGGGGGGGAGGGGTGGGGAGTTTTTTCCCCTACTTCCCAGGAAACATAAATAAAACCACTGGAAACCTCAGTTTAAAATTGTATATAAAATATTACCTTTATGGAAAAGCAGAGGTTTAGGTGGTTAGGCAGCTTACAAGTAAATAGAGTTATATCCAAAACATTAATTTTTATTATAACATTATACTATCCGGTAACAGGCACCTGCTACTACCTCATGGCTGCTTCGACTTGATATTGAGAAACTATCTATACAGGAACACAAGAATGAAATATGAAGATACGAGGGGTGATACAAGGGAAATTAAAATTTAAAGTTCAAGTCAAGTAGGCAAAATAGGACATTAGTGCTTGTGTGGTACTCTTTGAAGTAGATACCAATACAGATGTGTTTCTAACATTTTTGGCAATAACTAGCTACTTTTGGTTTTCGCTACTATTACCACTATCTCACTCCTCTGTCTTAAAAGCACATTGGTATATAGCTGTGATAACAATTGCTTCTGTTACAATTTTAGTTTAAATTTTTTTGTATTAATAGCCATTAAAATAACTGGACATGACTCCCCCATTATTGTTGGAACCAGTGGGACCATCAATTGCAGCACTGTTCTAAATGCCAGCAAAATGGAGTGGCTGCTTGCTGGGATTGGAAATGGAGATCCTATAGAGGAGACAACACAGGGACAAACTCTAGTCTTATCACTGAGCCCTAAGGCTACAGGACTCGATGGGGCTAGGCTGACATGCAAAGTAACAACTACTGATGGCAAGATATTTAAAGAAACAATTACTGTTCAAATTAAAGGTCAGAATTTCTGGAATTGTGACAGTGAATGGGGTATTTTTCTGTTGTTTTGAGCTAGATCTAGAGTTATGGAAATGCTTGAAGTAACATTTGAATAACAATTTGGTGTGCACTGTAGCTATAAAGTGGGTAGCTAATTAATTTGTATTCACTGAAATCAAGTTTGAAAGTGTAACAATTTTGTTGTATACATTAGAATTAGATCATTCTGTGAGCATTGGCAGTTCTGGTTCAGTTCTAGTAGGATCAAGATCTTCGTGGCTCTGTGAAGTCAATTGTGTTCAGCGTCCACATATTCAATGGCTCGATAAGAATGGGGTTCCGGTTTCTTCTTCTGGACCTTCCGTGTGGGCTGAAAAAATAATTATTAATGAAACTATGACACATTTGAGGCTCCATATTAATCCTGTTAGATCTTCTCATGCTGGAACTTATACTTGTACATCATCTGTAGTGTTCCCTCCCTCTACCAAACGAGGCACATTAGATTTAATCGTAAAATGTAAGTTAGTACAGGGATGGTGGAAGCAAATTTACTTTGGTTGGGCGAATATGACCCACCACTTAATATGGAAATATATGCTTGTATTAATGGTAAAATGGTTTTTATAAAACAAAGGAGTTTCTATAGGTTAGTATCCAAATAGGAAATGCAATATACTGATGGGATTAAACTAATAGTTCACTATGACAAAATATATTTCAGAGCTCTTTCTACTAAACCTAATATAAAAACAAATTATAGCAAAAATTAACCAAGTGTTATTAAAATAGTGTAAATGGTCTGATAAAAATTAATGAAATAGCTGCATTGTTCAAACTTTTGAATGAATTTAGCGATCAGTGTTTTCAATTCTTAATAAAAAATAACTCCTCAGCTATGAGATTTGTATAAAATAGTTCTAACTAAAATAACTATAACATTGGGGAAAAATTATTTGAAAGTTACTAATTTTAGTTACAACTATACATTGTACTATAACAAAAATTGTAAAAGTTTTAGCATAGAGCATTGTAAAATAATTATAATTAAAACTAATATTCTTTCTAAAATTACATGAAACTTCACTGGCACATTATCAAGCTACCACTTCTTTAGCCAGATGGTAGCTGTCTCAGACACAAGAAGCCAAAACCAATAAATGTTGAAATCACGGACAGCTAATGCATAGTCAGCAGTATCATATTAGTGGGTGGAGTCAGCATTTTACCGCCATTGGTGTTAGCTAGAGTAATAGTCGTCAGTTCTGTGCAGGAAACTTGCTGACACTTGTATTAGGTTAGTGTTTTAGGTAAGTCGTACTAGCAGGCAGCAAAAAATTATAGCTAAAATATTGGTCTGGCAATTGCTGGGTCTGCCGGGCTGGTTCTGCCATCCCTGTAGTATATGAGCAAAATATACTGACTGTGTATAGAATTGAAGTGAATTGTTAGATAGAAAAATCTAAGAATTATCTTCGATTAAGGACTGTTTCTATGCGAAACTATCCAACTCATTTTATGCTCTCTGAGCAAAGCGTCCTATTGTGTATGCTCCACTGACGTTGAATTTACCTGCTACATTTCACATACATAAAGTCTATAGCGGAGTAGCTAGAGTTTTGGTAGTCTAATTCACTATACTTTGGCTTGTATTACAAATGTTTAAACATATAAATATTAATTATGCAATGTCTATCTCCTGCAGTGACAGCATTATCAGTATACATTGAACAGTCTCCAGGAGGCAATCACTTCATTGGTCATCCATTAACATTCTCCTGTATAATAACAGCTATTAGTACTGCTGTGGATACACCAGTGCAAGTAATTGCCACATGGCAGGGACCCAGTGGCAGTTTAGAGTCTAATAGTGATAGAAATGAGACAGTTGCAGAAAGATTCATTAAAGGGTTCAAATCTAATTTGACTTTTTATTCTCTTCAGTCATCAGATTCAGGAAGCTATGGCTGTATTTCCTTCATTAGTCCTTTAACTTCAACTAAATTTATTGAATCAAGTGATCGTGTAAGTACTTACAGATCTGTCTCAGCAGGTAATGCTACAATTTAAAAAAAAAGTAATTGGAATCCATTTTGACAATTTATTTTTTTCCTAGTGATTCAGGTGAAGATCCTCATATCCTATGACTCCGGAGACTCTGGGTATTCTCCTCCTGTTTATAGAGCAGCAAGCTCAGTAACACTGACTTGTGTAGCCCCAGGGCTGACTGGTTCCTTAAGTTATCACTGGACATCCACATGCAGCGACTGTTTTGCTTCAAACAGTTATAGTCAGACTCTATCTAAGAATATCTTAGTGCATCGTGATGCAGGAAATCATACATGCACTGTAAGTAACAATTATGGAATCTCTGGTTACAACACTACAGAAATGAGAATAAATGGTACGTTTAAAAGAATGTATTTTTTTTAAATATGCAGTTCATTTTTATCATGCATTCATGTATGTACTATTATAAAATGTCTTTTGTTACTTTCAGGTACTGGCATGTATGTACACTATAGCATTGGTACCGGAACAGGGAGTACAACTGGACCTCAACCCAATAACAGTTATGCTATAGTAGACACTGGTAGGGGATCCCAATCCACCAGAGTTTCTGTTTACTGCTGCTCTAATTCATCTTCATCTAATGGCCGGATTGTCCTTCCAGATGGACAAAGTACAGCAGGCGGGTACTGGTATTTGTACGTATCTCATTCCTGGAGTTCCGAGACCTATGGATGCATTGAGTTCTACTATTCATACAGTTACTATTATGACTTTGATTTAAGTTCTTACAGTGGAATATATACTTGCATGTTCAGCAGTAATGAGGTTGCTAGTATTGGACTCTACAGTCAAGAAGCAATTTGTGAGTATGAATATGATTGTAGAAGTTGTAGAATATTGACAAATGTTTTACTTTTGTAGTGAACAATGTTACTATTAATAGCCTAGAAAGGCAATTGTATTCACGACTCTACCCAAAGTCTCTTCGTATTATTACTTCAACTAGTGATGCTCCGCCTACACAGTTTGATTTGTTAAAGAATTATATTGCACAAAGTCATGTCAACAAAATTATAGAAATTATTGATCGGAGAAATTCAAATTTTAGAACAACTTTGCTATTGAAGGGAAATCCACTTGACTTAATTGGAAATTATACACTAGTGGTTAGCAATAGTCAAGGAAGGACAAACAAATCTTTACCCCAGATCAATGGTAAGCAATATTGAGAGACAAGATAGCCAGCTTGATGTAGACATTGTCATTGTAACACAAATGTGTTGTCTTATATAATGCAGGTATTCAGATCTCCTGCAATCACTCATTTGTGATAGGAGAGCCAGTTGCTTGCATGTGCTCTTCTGACCTGGAGCCCACACTCATTCAGTGGCACAGAAAGAACAAGTTTACTCCGTTGTGTTCTGAGGCTGTGGTGACCACAAATTATGGATTGTTTGAAGGATCCAGTACAATAATTATCACAGCATCCAGCGATGATCGTGGGACTGAGTATAAATGTATTACTACTACACCTTATGGAAATGAAGAGAAGACACTACAAATATATGCAGAGTGTATGTACTTACCTGTTTGTTGTAACTCATACATCAGGGACAGATTTAGGGGGGCTCGACTGGTGTTGTACGAGCTCCCCCCCCCTTTTTTTTTCAGAATAAGCCTCTTTTTTCATTAGCTACTTTACTCCTTACCATTAAATGGAAGTATTGTTGTTTTTTCACGTTGTTGTTTTTCCTCTGCATTGTTTCCATCCTCCTCCAGTGGCTAATTGCAGCATTCTAGGAACGCACCTTATCAATTAGCTATTAACCCTCAGCATACATGCTCGAGAGGGTTACAGTAGTCGTCCTGTCTGCCTGTTTGTCTGTCTGTTACGCTCCTTTGGAGATTACTGACAATTAACTGCTGATTTAGGTATGACCTTATTCAAAAAGATGATGTAAAACTTTTTATTGTGCTACTTTTTCGAATTCGAGCTGATTTTTGAGAATAAGCAAGCTGTCAGCTCTGCACAGGTTCAATCTTTTGTAGGTAACGCCCCTATCATCATGTCGCAGACACATGAGCAAATAATTTCTTTGTCTGCAATAGTTTTTGCTTTGTGCTGGAATGCTAATGAGTGCTGGAAATCAGGAGTTTTACATACCGGTGAGGGTCTCCTGCATGTTTAGCTACTTCATTTAGACAGCAATTAGCTACATCTATCGTTTTTTTTCATTACTTGAGCCGTATTGATACCTGATTAGGAGTAGCTAAATACATTATTTTTTCATTGATTCAGTCATTCTCGGCTAAAATAATTATAATAATAGGAAATTTTTCTCTTTTTAACAGCCAATATTTTAAATTATAACTTAACCCAACATTTTGACTTCTTGCCGAAGTCCTCTTCAGGGGTTTATATTACCACGGAGAGTTCGACCTCAGTTGACCCCTGCTGAAGAGGACTTCGGCAAGAAGTCGAAACGATGGGTTAAGTTATAATTTAAAATATTGGCTGTTAATAAGAGAAAAATGTCCTATTATTACATTATTTTTTTTGTCCAATTTTTGTTATAGCTAAATAGTGTATAGTAGCGCTGAGGGTTTGCACCTTTGGTGCTTGGTGCTTCATTAATAACGTGCTGAGTCTGAAATTTTCTTTAGTCATTCATTCATTGTTTTTTGTTGTTGTTGCTTCTAATAAGTTTATTTCTTCACGATTGAATTAGATTTGGCATGCCATAATAGTTGTAGTGGTTTCATTTATTTATATTTAATTTTGTGGGTTGTTTCTTCGTGTAAAATGTAATCTCATTGCATCATTTTAAAAGTTGTTTATAAATATCATTCCCTATAGCATAAACTAAATAACTAGTTTTCTCTTGCAGTCTCTTTAGTCTCTTCTGTCTCCTCAGTCTTTTCTAGCTTCTGTCTTTTTTATCTCTTTATTCTCTGTAGTTGGTTTAATCACTTCAGTCTCTTCTGTGTCTTAGTCTCTTAGGTCTTTTTAGTTCTTCTCCTAGTCACTTTAGTGTCTTGTACTCCGTGTATGTCTTATGTTGAGTTATATTGAGGTCTTACAGTTCTCAACTGAGACCTAGCAAGTGTTCAGACTTTCTTAGGCAGATTTATTGTATTGCATAAATTCTCGGTCTTGTGGACCTTCTAGTGCAAGAATGAATCAGAGAAAAATGAGTGGCTTATATAATGGTGGTACAAGGTAAGACAAGAGAGAATAGTCAGGTGAGAAATTGTTGATTAATCTAAATTGACAGTGAATGAGGTGGAGAGTGTGTCTTTAGTTTCTTAGGTCTTTCTAGTTCTCCTAGTCTCTTTAGAGTCTTGTACTTTGTGTTATGTCTTATGTTGTTTCTAAAGTATGTGGTCTCTTGCATTTTCTAGCCCTTTGCAATCCTATTGTATTTACAGTTGTTGCAGTCACTTGTATGCTGTTCCACTATCCTACATTAACTCTATAGCTAGTGTCTTTATGCACAGCTTCATGTGTATACAATTTTGTTCACATGAAACCGGGTAATTAGTTATTTTATCATAATTATGATGTTTCAATGTTGTTATATGGTTATAAATTTTACTAGGTAATGCTTGAATATCCTATATGAGTAGAAGCATTATTCTGATATGGAGTCATCAATGACACATTGCAATGAATAACATAATTATAATCAACTTGGTCCTCATATCTTTGCCTTCTTATGACTTTCATATGTATGAACTAATGTTAGATATTCATTATTACACCGATGACTAAAACATTTTATATATCGAATGCCTGCCGGACAATAATAGAGTACTGTGTGTAAAAATTCTACAGGATATTTTATCCATTTCATTAAAAATTTACACCAAATGTCTGTGATAGTGCAGCTAGGAGAAAATAGTTAAGCAGGCTGTATTAAATTTAAAAATAATTAGTATGTTACACATGGTCACCCACTTATTTACCACCTACAGATGAGAGATATTTAGCAATAAATTATTGTGTCACCCTAAGCAACCGGTTTGATAAACATTATATTGAACAACATTCATGTCAGTCATTATCGTTGTCTGATGTGCATGTGCATTGTCCTTTTTGCTTTGAGCTGTCTATCTCAAACAGTTTCTGTGGTCCCTCCAGTCCACTATCCATCTGACCACAAATGAATTAGAACTTCTCCCAATGGTTTGAGGTTAATATTTATACTAGAAATGTGCACTTGTAGTAGGGGCTGGTGAATTGTGCTCTTTTTTATTATTATGATGCTATGCTAGCAATGTTAAATCATTTGAGTAATTATGCTATTTGAAACCTCACAGTATCCACGTGGATATGTGAGTTGCTAGATCTGTGGCAATAGTGCTGGGTCTGAAAGTATTTATAGAAAGTGTTAGAACCTTCAAATTGAATTGCCAACTTAGAGGGTATTTAGTAATCTCAAAAATTAATCTAAATGTTCCAAAGCCAGTCTCTGGAAGTCTACATCAAATTGTCACTGTTACAGTACAATAAAAACTAATTATATTTTTTATTGCCAAAAATTACTTTTTTATGCTCATAATTACACTAATTATGGTAGCATAATATGCTAGTATTGATGAAATCACTTATTATGCTCAAAATAATGCCAGCATAATTCGCCAACCCCTAATTTGCAGTTATCAAACAGAGGTATTGGGAGGAGTTCTAATTCATTTGAGGTCTGATGGATGCTGAAGACCACACAAGAAACAGTTTGAGATTCACTGTTCAAAAGGACCCTAGCCCTAGTCCTTGCACACAGGCAATGACTTGAATGTTGTTCAATGCATGCTCATTGCACCAGTTGTTTAGGGTGACACAATAATTTTTTGCTGTAATATTCTCATCTATAGGTGTAAACTTGGTACCATTGTAAACACTAAATTCTTTTAATTCAGTACAGCCTACTAATGACTATTACATTCTAGCTGCATTCTCATATAGATATTTGGTGTAAAATTTTAATGAAATGGTTAAAATATCCTATAGAATTTTTACACACAGTACTCTATTGTTGTCTAGCAGGCATTCGATATACAAAACACTTTATTCATCGTCATAATAATGAATATCTAACATTAGTTAATACATATGAAAGAAGGCAAAGAGATGTGGAACAAGTTATGCTATTAATTGTAATGTGTCATTGATGACTAATTATCAGAATAACTGATCTGCTCATATAAAATATTCAAGCATTACCTCGGAAGCTTTAAAACATTAACCATATGTTCGGGCCAGTCCTCACTAAAGTGGTTGCTGAGGTAACCCTTAGGAACTTAATTATGAATAGAGCTGGACGCATGTATGTGTGTGACTGCCTACATTAATGTATTATTTGACCCTCATTTAATTTTGGCCCTCAGTTGTGAAATCCATATCGACCTCCTTGCTGTGTAACCCATACTTGAACTATAGGGAAAGTATTCTATAAATAACTCTTAAAATTATGTACTAAAACTTAATATGAAGAAACAACCATTTTGTATGTACTGTAGTACCAAATGAATGGGCGACATTTTCTACCAGTTCTCCTGACTTCTCTCCTCTACATAACCACACCTACACACTAGTATGTGAAGTTACTCCAGTGCCCGGAATGAATCTACCACTCCTTGTGGAGTGGATTCTACCAAATGGAGATCTGGTCATAGAAGAAGACGGGATCATAAGTATGGGAACTGCAATCACCACCACCTCTGTAGCCAACAACTCATCGTCATCATGTGGTATAGCCCCAGGATATATAAAAATGGCTTTTCTGCCAATTATTTTCAACCCCATTACTAATTCTGATGGTGGTTATTATTATTGTCGGGCATCTGTTGAAATTCCATGGCAAAGCAATCAGATATCACAAGTCACTGAGAAAAGCCTCATTTCCGTCACTAGTGAGTTTAGTACACATTTGTCTAAGTAAAGGCTAGCTAGTCAGACCAGAACTTGTGCCACAAGGCATATTTCATTTAAATTTTAATTAAATTACTGTTTTTAGGAAAAATTGTACATTAATTCTCTTACAAAGGTTTAAATACTTATACTGAAGGTAAAATTGAAGTATCATATTAATTATTATTATTATTATTATTATTTAGAAATATATTTGTTCTTTTAAGTGTATATTATGTTGAGCTATTATTGGGAGAGTGAAGTGAACCCCTCATTAACGAGTTTCGTTTGAGATTTTTGTATATTCATTTATATGGCCAAAGCTCTAAGAGGTCAATTTGTGTCCATCCCCCAAGGCTACTTTAAATATAAACATTAGTGCAGGCACAAGAAGTAACAAAAAAATCTAATAATGCCAGAAAAGATGGCAAAGAGCTATGGGAACAGAAGAGGAGACACATATGCAGTTCTGTCTCACTAATTGAGTGAGGCTCAATTTCTGTTTGAATTGGTGAAAATGGTAAATTTCCTCCATTATTGAAGAAAACAGTTTTAGCTTATTGCTACAATTTACATGGCTTATAAGAGGTATGGTCAGTCTTGACAATATGGGATGTGATGCCGATAACCACACTCTTTACCAGGTCACTAAGTTAATAGCTAGACAACCATCTTGGCATTACTTCCACTTGGCTGGTTTGCTCACCATTTTAAAGCAAATTACTAGTTCTGAATGCCATTTTTAATCTAACCAATATATTTACAGCTCAGGCCATGTTTCAATTAAAGATGTTTCCTGTGACACATTGCTCTACTTGGAATGTAAGTTCATGTGCATAATTCTATATACAATAATAACCAAGCTAACAAGTACCCCACCACACAGTAGCATTTGATGTACAAACTCTTGCAAATTAGGGATGCAGTAGCGTAAGGTATTTTATATCTATTGTTACTCTACCATTCAGTCCACATTTTTTCTCTCTCTTCTTGACCCATGTACACATGGCCATTATCATTATGACTACGGACACAACCCTATTCAGCTTTATTCATTTGTACACACACCACTGTCATCGCTATTGACAACATTTTTTTGCCAACCTGTTACTGATGACACTTTACCAGCTTGGCTCACCTTATGAATTATTCACGAATACGCATGCTGTCAATGTTGTCATCGTTACTAGCAGACAAGCATATTGTTATTTAATTTTGAGCATGTTAAAACATTATAGAGAAAAAAATAACATTTTAATTTATGTTGTTGTTCAAAATTGTTTCACTGCTGTTTGATTTAGTCCATGAGTCAGAGAGTCAGATTGGTATCATCTGTGAGAATAATGCTATCAGTGTTTTTGTAAAGATATGAACCTATACAGACTTAAGAAAAGCACAATAGCAGTGGTAGAGTGGTAGCTTTTGGTTTTTATTACCATAAATTTGTGGTTCAATGATCAATACTGGATGCCAATATAATGAAACAACAGTAAATGCCCTTAAAACAGCATATTCAGACTTTTTATCAAATAATTATGTTTTGAACCTCATGCAATGATGTTACTTGACCACAATTCTAAATTTTGTTTATACTGATTTAGTGCCAAGTGTCTTTTTGAACTATGACCTTGGCCAGACTTAACTTTTTTGTCTAGAGGACAACATGGTGTAGTGGTGATATTAATGCCATAATTATTGTTATTAATTTTAAATTGAAATAAAGATTATAGTTATAAAAAGGCTTATTTTGAAATTTTTTTTAGAGTTCTAGACACTAGCTACCAAATGATGCTTTTCGGTCTATAACACCTAAACTAAATTCTATTTTAAAATCTAATTCAAAAATATGATTCTATACCCTAGAAAACCAATAGTCACTTACTCAGAAGCTGGTAATTTTATGAATATCAACATATCAAGAATGAGTTAAAACAGTAAATACATACTTTAGATCTATGTCTCAGAAAACCTCTTTTTAGTCGCCATACTACTGCTGGTGTCAAAAATAAAACTACCCTCTCAGGAATATTATCATGGATTTTTTAATTCTAGGGGTAGATACATTCAAAAAATTACCAATAACCTTATTTACCAATAATGATACCAATCATCAAAAATTGAGCCTCTGGCTCAAGAACTAATTTAATCTGTTTTGAATATAAAATGAATATAAAAACAGTTTTCTGGTTGTTTCTACTGGTGACTCAGAGGAGTAGGAAGCCAGATCGAATGGTGCGGCCATTATAACTTCACCCACTTAACCACACCCACTCATTTATACAAGTAATCAGTTCCCACTGTTATCACACCAAACCTTTCAGTACAAGCCATTTTGATAGACAATCAGTCAGTCAGTAGGTTCATGTCTAATAAATAATTTGTTAAATTATGTTTATATTGTGTTGAGTGTATGTATTGTATAGCTAATATAGTTACTTGGGCACATATTAAGCAAACAACACAATCACAAAAATAAAAAACTTATAAATGCCTGCCTTTTGTGGCAGTCATAGCTTTATTTTCTTCTAACATTTTCAAGTATGTGTGGCAAATAACTAAATCATGGGAAGACTCCTGGTAGTGCAAAAATGGCCATTTTGCAACTGAATTACGTTTATTTTTCCCAAAGATCGCTTTGAAATAGTAAGCGAAGGACCAGGCTGGTATGGAGTATCCTAAAAATCTTCCAAAAGGCTCGATTAGGACCACGAGATTTGGTAAAGAGCAGAAAAATTAACAGGCACGCCCCCTTTTTGTTGAAATATTGGTGTGGCCATTGCCGTACTGCCACACCTGTTCCAATGCCCTGTGATTTGCCACTTGATACTTTGCACAACACAAATCAAACTGTGGTATAGAATATCAATTTGTCAGATCTGTGATGTAATAACCTCAAGGTGTAGTTGCTAATTTTTTTTACCTCTTTCTGGGCTTGATCCAATCTAAACATTGCTGCTTTTTTCACTAAAATATTGTATGAGCAAATACTAAATCATGATTGTGTAAAATCGTCAATTATAACCATTCCTCTTCTCTTTCTGAACAGTCAAGATATCATAAGGTGATAAAAAAGTTGATCATGATTAAATCTTCACAGTATTATTTTATAGGTTCATAACCCCTGAGATATCTTACTATGTCATATGGGTAGTTGACCTAGCTTAGGAAGGGTGGGAAGGTTACAGCTACCCTTCTCTACTAAAACTATCTAATCAGGTCAAGCCAACTGCTAAAACATCAGCTGGGGGTGTGGGAGCCCCTATGAACTAACACAAGGAATTTTATAGCGGACTTTACAAGCTGAGTTTCTTCCTCGGCCTTTGCTGTCGGGATTGAGACAATTATCAGTGATAATTCCTCGAACCCATGATTTAACTATTACATAATATATATATAATATATTATATATTATTCATTTGCTGAGATTAATAACTAATATAGAGCTGTCAGGAAGATTTTTTTTAGGAAACTCCAAATAAATCAGTGGCTGTAGCAGAGATAAATGATGTACAATGCATCGTTCATTTACTATTTCTTTTGGAAAAACAAATGTAGTTGAGAGATCTATCCAGCATTGTAGGTTTGCAAAGTGGCCATTTTTGCACTACTAGGAGTCTGCCTATTTAGTTATTTACCATACATACGTCAAAAAGTTGGAAGAAAATAAAGCTATGACTGTCACAAAAGGCAGGCATTTGTAAGTTCTAATTATGGTGAATTCCATTTGGTTAAAAAAAATTTCATTGTGTTGTTTGCTTTATATGTTCAAGTAGCTACATTAACCATACAATATATACACTCTGCATAATAATTTATTTATTTGACATGAACCTACTCAGGGCCGAAGGAAGCTTTATTTTAATGGTCAGGCCAGGAAAAGGTGTGGTCATGGGTGTGGCTAGTACACAGAGATATATATAATTAAATGTGACACTTCTAAGTAGACAGTGCTTTAATCAAATTGTAATGAAAGTTACCACAATGACAGTTAATCATGATTGCAATGAAAGTGTATTAAAAAATAAATCATATCAAATTTCTGCTGGCTGTCTATGCTGTTTGTAAATCACCCTTCAGGATATAACAACAGTAAGTGTACCCTCCAGTAATCTTGCTGTTTACACTGTATTTACTATATCACCACGGAGAGTTCGACCCCCGTTGACCCCAGAAGAGGTCTTTGGAAAGAAATCGAAACATCAGGTTAAGTTTTAATTAACATAATATTGGCTGTTAGAATGAGAAAATTGCAGAGTTGCAGAAGAGCAGTTGAAGACAAACAGCGCAGGTAAAGGTTGAGGCCTAGATAAAAGCAGGGGAATGAGACATAAAGATGCTATAGATAAAAATTGAAATAGTGCCGAAGGGTAAAGTCTAACTTTAAAAACAAAACAAATGGACAGTATAGTGACTGCAGTCACTATACTGTATACATGTATGATAACAAAAAGCAATAATTAGTGCAGTGAGATATAACATACCCTATCTTAGCCTAAGCATAGATAAATTATTCTTGGTAAATATCATCATAGCATTAGCTATCAGAACTAAACTGGTCTAAAAAACCACTAAGCTCTAAATGAGAAAAAGATTAGCCATAGCTACAAGTCTACAGGTGAAGTTAGTATTAGAGGCATAAAACAATACCAACACTGAACTCACTTGTTTTCTTTGTGGCATGTTCTGCTGGTAAAATGTCTACACAGAATGAATCAAGTTTAAGCGTGCACGTTTATGAAGTTAAGCATGTAGAGTTTCAAACAGGTCTCCAAATGTCATATCACTGCAACTTACAATTTATATTGATTATAGCTGAATATTTAGTTAAAAACCACTTGATATACTTCCTATTATTTTCATATAGACGGAGCAAACCTCATCATTGGATGCTTCCATAGCAACTAACTTGGCACAGGCAGTCTCCTCTCATTGTAACTGCCCATTCAACTCTAGTAGATTTCATTCTGGAGAGTTCAGTTGTCTACCAACTACTTGTAGTTCTGATGGCACGTGTGGAGTCACTAGTTCCTATGTGGGCACAGTGCTGTATAGAGCTGTAGTCAATGGCAGCAGTGACCTGATGACAGCCAGTCAGGCTCTTCAATATGTGGAGGAGTGGAGAGAAGACACTGGAAGTCTGCTACATAGCAAGTTGAGATTGAAGCTTTTCAAGGAGAATGAGTGTGCACTAAATATTGAATCATTTTTTGATGATGACTGTTAACAGCTTAAATGTATTTAATGTGTTATGCATTGTATTTGAAGAACATGGCTAGCATGGATAAACTAAAGGATATACTAAAATAATTTCCTTTGTTATACATTACCAAATAATTTCCATTGTTATACATTACCAAATAATTTCCTTTGTTATACATTACCTGTATACTTTTAAATGTATTTGTACCAGTGATTGAGATCATTTTATTTCAGATAATGCACATGAAGGCAACAATCATGACCAAATGGTTGTAGCTATAAATCCCTTTTGAATCAATCATTGTCGACTGAAATAGCTGATAGAAGTTTTCTGTGTTTGTGCAGCCAATGAAGTTGAAGTTATTAAAAATTAATATAATATTTAAACTTTTTGCTAAAGTGAAGAGACTCGTAAGGAAGACTGTACTAGTTGTGCGGCTTTCAACTATAGTAGCTATTGGAAGTTCTATATTTAATGCTTTATGGCTAGCACACTTTTTAAAGTTAATCTTTTTTTGCAGTTATGGCAAACAAACTAAAAAAAGAAAAAGGAATTCAGTTGATGGTATAGGGAAGATTAGAGGTGTACACACATATGAGCTTATGTATGTATGTCATATCTATTTTCAAAACATGTGATGAGTTTGTGATTTTGACAACCAAACTATAGCTTCATTGTGTATGTGTTCAAGACTGTCAGGATGTGTTTTCCAAATGTCCTCAAATTATTATACAGTTGGAATCGAACTACATTTAACTACACATTTCACAAAAATTCACTGAATTTTTATAAATTGTTGAATGGCACACAGTAGCTACAAGAAAGGAGGAAAAAGTATAGATTGATTAGCACTCTTTGTCATTAAAGGAATCAATTTTCAGCTTGCATTCTTTCTTGCTGTGTATCCTCAAACGAAACATTTCATGGAGTAGAGTTCCAGTATCTTCTCTCCACATATCAATGAAACTCATTATTTCAGTGGCAGTCAAGAAATCACTGGTTCCATTAACAATTGCTCTGTAGGTTACTGGACTCACAGCAGAACTGGATGGGCCACATGATTCTTCAGATGAGCAGCTCTTGGGTTGGCAGCTAAATTCTGCTGAGTGAATTCTGGATGAGCTGAAGGAACAGTTGCAGAGAGATGATATGGCTTGATCTTCACTGATCTGTACAGTGTTTGAGCTTTGTCCAACTATAAGAACATTTATTGATGAATCAGAAGTATGTCATGTGACCTATACTATAGTGTAGCATAGTTCAGAATAACAGTGATTGATATCAAGAATGAGGATCATTTTTCATTGTAGTAGAACAGCTAAATAGCTTGCTAATAATCTGACTCACTGTATGTGTATACAACAAACTAATAAATTTTCTCACTGGTGTTTTAACTTACATTCCAAGTAGAGCAGTGGGTAACTGGATACATTTTCAGTTGAAACTTGGCTTGAGCTATCAAAAAATTCATTTTATGACATACGTATACGTAGATAAAATGAAACAGGTATGGAGCTATTTATATGCTGAAATTCAGAGAAAATGCAAACCAACAACATATACAAATACAAACAAACAGAGGCTCCTCTATAATCACAGTACTCACTTTGTATATATAAGAATATTCTACTCAAGTTAAAAAATATTCAACTATGCCATTTTGTTTTGAAAATGCATATAAATTTCCATCAGTGAATAGCTATATTACAGTGAAACCTCCCTACTAAGGCCACACTTGGGGCAATTTTTTTACTGTTTGAGAGAGTTTAGCTGCTTTCAGAATTTATTTTATATTGTAGTAGATCATTTTGTTCCTTTTACGCTTGTTGTTGTTGAGAGTCATGGTTGTTTTTGGAGTCTCTTTGTAGAGAGGTTACACTGTATTACCAAAACTTACTAGTAACAGGAGTACTTATTTGCCTCTTTATTTTCTGTGGTGGCAATCTCCTCCAGGGACACTAATGACTGCTGCTTGGCACAAGTAAGTGCCTCCACCAGAGGTTAAGATGGGATCATATATCATGGAATGATGCAGTGTATGTTGTTGTGGAGGTGAGACAGAACAATTTGATGATTCCAAGACTGGAATATTTGTAGTATTGCTGGTTTCAATAGTTCTATAGCCTTGGCTTGTGATGATGGATCCATTGCGAGATACCCACTGAATGGAAACTGGCAGATTCATACCTGGATTGAGTGTTAGCTTACAAGATGTGGAGTAGGTATCATTATGAAGAGGTTCTTCTTTAGAACTTTCTATGGTGACATATCCCCAATCATCTGGGACTAAGAAAAGAATGATGGTTACAAGTTGTTTTATATTAGGTTTAGCGATCCTTGCCCATCTCGGAAATTTGTTGCTTACCTAAAAAATCAATTGCTCTTTCGTCAAGTCGTGGGAAAGAATATGATGACTATGGCACCAGGAGCAAGCGCAATGTGGCAACTACTGTTATTATATCTGTACAGGCCAGCTGAGCAGCCTCTTCAAGTCTTCCTCCCTGATGTGAAGAAACAACCATCAAACAACTATTATAATTGTTCATTATTTCATTTATTCATTCACCTGTTGTAGTTATCATTTTCTTTTATTTACCACGTATTGAATTATTATTTTCTCTGTCACACATCATCATCGATGTTCATCAATTTATCCTCGTTCTTTCAGTTGTTGATTTTGTCAGTTATTGTATAGATTGAGTTACCTTGTGTTTATTCTAATTACCTATAACTAACTGATCAGCCTGTTTAGGTTAACTTTACTTTTGATCACTTTAATGGTCTGGTCCTTCGAATACTCCTAAGTGCATTTGCAACATTGATCTTCTAAGTGCATTTATGCATCAAGTTACGCCCCAACGATATCCATATTTCTATTGCCAGTTTATACCCTGAAGGGCATATATTTGTCAATATGAATTCATACTATCAAAAAGTTCTATTTCATGTTATACATTACATCACAGAGTGCACTGTCAGCAATCATCATCATAAAATGATTCTATGTTTAAATCACACTCCTTTTTTTTATACAGCTTCAATCTCAACTTGCTATGTAGCAAACTTCCAGTGTCTTCTCTCCACTCCTCCACATATTGAAGAGCCTGACTGGCTGTCATCAGGTTACTGCTGCCATTGACTACAGCTCTATACAGCACTGTGCCCACATAGGAACTAGTGACTCCACACGTGCCATCAGAACTACAAGTAGTTGGTAGACAACTGAACTCTCCAGAATGAAATCTACTAGAGCTGAATGGACAGTTACAACGAGAGGAGACTGCCTGTGCCAAGTTGGTTAATATGGAAGCATCCAATTCTGAGGCTTGCTGCACCTATATTAAACAATGTATATTTTCTAGGTCACTGGTACGACAACTATAAATGCTGTATAGATGCATTCTGTGACATGCTCTAATTCATGATGTCAGAAAATTGTTCCATTTCTCTCTCCTAACCTCAACCCTCTCATCAAATTATCAGGTTGTCATGTTATTGTGTTTCATTGAAAAACCATTGTTGATACCTTTACTTCATTTAGGCATTTACTAGAGTTTGCTTTATTATTTAAAGCAAAATCTGATGTGAACTTTTATTAAACTAATCCTTTTTTTCAATTGTCCAATTCCACACATCATAGCAGTCTATAAGTGCTTGCTTAATAAAGACACCAATACTTCATTTTGCATGGTGTTTGATGGCTAGCCACACTTTAACTTGCATAATGTCAGGAAATGCACTGGCTAGCTATCAGCTTATCTGAGGCTGCGTTCTTCTGATAGTGTGATGACACTGACATTTTTGTGTTTGCTCGGTGGTCGACCCTATCCCAAATTTCACTGAACAGAATCCTCTGGTTTATTGATCATTATCGTATCATTCAAGCAAATCGAATTGTTTACCACTTTGAATTATCTTTTGCAGCAGCAGTTAAAACTTACAAACTCAACGGAATGCATTTTCTATTGAAATCAGTGGCGGTGGTAAGTTAATGTGCTATTTGTCATAGTTATATACTCCTTACGGAACAGTGTTGTTCCTTATTTGAGAATCCATTGTCCAATAGCCTTTACCATATATGCGTAATTAAAAATAACTCGACCATTTTTTAGTAGCTGGAGCGTTAGAAGTTAAAATTAATCACAATACTGTAGTTTTATGTAACCTAACTAGGGTGGATCGCTCGCCATTTGTGCTCAAGCACACCACTAGTTAGTGATTTCTGATTAATCCTTCCCTAATCTAATAACTTACATTCCAGGTAGAACAATGTGTCACTGGAAACATCTTTAACTGAAACATTGCTTGAGCTGTACACAAAAATATTCAGGGGCATAATAATGAAGAAATGTCTACATAAGACACTAAAAAAATATTACTAAAAGTATTAGTAATACTGAGATGTGATAAAGTTAAAAGCAATACTTTTTACTATCATATTTCACAGTAAGTAGACTTTTAGCATCCATGAAATTGACAAAAACAGTAACAGACAAATCCATAATATTTGTATTTTTCTAGAGATTTTTTTATGGTTAATTTAGAATAGTCTGTGCAAAGGATAGAATACCTATCTCAGATAGGAAAGGCAATATGTACAAAATACATTGTGGTACTTGTAAACAAACATATATTGGGCAAACAAGTCGTACACTCCATCATAGAATAAAAGAACACAAGATCACTTATTTCAGACAGCACCTATTCACTCCAGCAGTTGTAGAACATGCAATCAAGAACAATCACGCCATAGACCAGGACACTGCTGAAGTCATAGACTCACATAGCAATTGATACCACAGATGCCACTTAGAGTCTTGGCACATCAGAAATAAGAAGAGTTCTATGAATAAAGATGAAGGACTACTACCACCAGTGTATAACCATCTTATTCTTAGAAGTAACAACTCTGTATCTAAGGCTCATTTTATCCTAAAGCTTCTTTCTGTAGTTATGTTTGATGCATATTTGTTTGTTTTTGTCACCCTCAGGCTCTTTGTAATTTCAATCATTTTTATACTGATGAGGGCCAGTGTATAGTGTGCCGAAACGTATATATATTATAAAAATTATGGTAGTGAAGTTAAAAATATATTTTTATTTATATATATGTATATGAAGCTCTTGAAATTATCTACTTATTCATTTTTGTTTATTTCATCTCTTTAGTAACCCATTTTGTTAAGTTGTTAAAGTAGTAGCAAAAACTGTTTTAACAGCTTAGAACTTTAATAGCTAGTCTAATCTAGTTAATTATTCATTGTGTTCCAATGGCACTATAACTACGAGTGGTCCTTCAGACTCTTCATACTATTCCATTTGCTGCTAAAAACTCTCAATCCTTAAGGAGTTATGTCCGTCCATGTTCAAACTGTTTAACATGACACAAAAGGCTAATGTAAGCCAACATTCATGATATATTACGTTTAAATAAAGTGTGCTTTACAAATGGCTAATGATCTATCATCCTATTAATATGGAGGACTATTTCTTAAGTTCATTCAAATTTTCATTAAATTGTCTTTGATAGAGCAACCTGGATAGTGTTTCATCTCTCCTGCCATTATCAATATCATTACATCAGGAGTGTACACATTCAAGCCAATGTTTCATTTTAATGTATGTTTTATGCACTCATCAGCAGTGTTGCACATTATGGTAAGATTTATTAAAAGTTTTCACCTTGGTGTTCATGAAAAAAAAAACTGCTAAGAACCTATTTTTTTTTGTAGCAACATTGTTTGATGAATATATATTTCGACTTCATCCACATGCCATTATAAGATGAATACACCATGTTAGTTTCGGCATGCTGTTAGAATTTACTAAAGTTTCTTTTTCCTTCACTCAATATTCAAGCATATAGAATAAATAAACAAATAAATAAACTCAATTAGCTAAGTCCTTGTTTGCTTATAAATAATACAGGTAAAGCTAACTCACCTATTTGTACTGAAAAAGCACGCTAGTATCATACATATGCCTATGGGGTGTGTGTATATACAGGGTCAAGAAAAGTAAGTGAGAAAAAGAGGATTGATGATGTAACTAAACCAGTAGATAATAACTAACAATGGATGAAAATACCTCATGCTACACCATTCCTAATGTGCAAAAGTTAGTACATCAAGCGTCAACTGTGAGACGGCGAGGTACTTGCTAGTCAGTAATATTATAATAACGAGTTACTTTATTATGCAACCTTAACCCTAAGCATAGTTACACAGACTGGCAACAACCCATAGCACATGCCCTAGAGCAGGACACATGGTTTGGATAAAACATTGTACATGACACCAATCACTTTTAACTCACTGGTTACTATGATTGGTATGTTTCTAGTGATTTGTGATGTCTGGTTTCCTTGCCATGGAATTTTAACAACTGCTCGACAAGAATAGTTACTACCATTAGAATTAACAATGGGGTTGAAGATGATTGGTAATTCAGCCTTAAACAAATATCTTGGAGCAATGTTGCAAGAAGGAGATAGTGCTGACGTGACAAAAGAATCTGTCATCATGGTTCCGGAACTAATGGTCCCATCTTCTTCAGTGACCAGATCTCCATTGGGTAGAATCCAGTTCACAGTGATTGGTAGATTCATTCCAGGCACTGGAGTAACTTCACATACTAGTGTGTAGGTGTGATTATGTAGAGGAGAGAAGTCAGGAGAACTGGTAGAAAATGTCGCCCATTCACTTGGTACTGTAATAAAAAAAAATTACTAGGATATGAGTCATATAATTGTTCATTTAAAGATATAATTATGAGTACCTATGATGCAACTTTTACATGTATAACCAGTTTGTATTATGATGTATAAAACTAGCTAAAGTATCTCTGTCATGAAAGGATTGGTGACATTGCCATGATAGTGGATTTCATTTATCTTTATTATTTATTTATTTTAACCTTTTTGTTTTACTTGACAAAATAGTCCTTTATTAGAATAGTGGTAGCTAAAACAGGCTAACGAACTATAATAATTACACAATAGGATGGACCCCCAAAAGTACAAGATTTATCCCATGAAATCACGTGCAGATTTGACTTGCTCATTTTGGAAAATGAAGTAAAACAAACTGGACACATTACATACATTTATACAATCTGCTTGAAGTTAGATGTCACTTTTGATGTCTAGGTACTTGTCCACAAACAGACAGAAACAAACTAGATGCTGAAGGATTATTGTTGAAAAAGAATTACACTAAGATTTCAGATTAATGTAATGCATTAACTTAATCTATATGATAATTAGCAAACGAGCACAGCGAGCGAGACACTATCAGGGGTAACTCAATTGAAAATCGGGGATATTCGTTTATATATATGTTTGGACATACGCAAGTCATTTTTGTACTTTGACCCTCGCATTTTTGTGTTAGTTCGGTAATCGACCCAGTCCCAAACTTCACTAAACAGAATCCTCTGGTTTATTGATCAGTACCCGCATCACCCTAGAAATTGAATTGTTTATCGTTTTGAATTCTTTTGTGGGTGCAGTTAAAACGTAAAAACTTACGGGAGTTCCATTTCTATTCGAGTTGGTGGCGGTGGTAAGTCAATGCGCTCTTTGTCATGGTTATAAGCTGTATGCAACAGTATTTACTTGAAAATGCATTGTCCACTAGACTAACCACGAAGGTAAGTCTCATGTAGGTATGTCCAATTGTGTCAAAGCATTGTGCGTTACAGCCACTGTGTAGCTAACGTTTTAATAACGTGTATTGTTTTGTTGTTGTTTTCCCCTTCAATTCAAACAATTGCAGCAAGTTGTTACTATGGCACTGAAATCCCTTTACCATGTATACATCTCGATCTTATTTTTAGTAGCTTCAGTGTTAGAAGTCAAAATCAATATAGTATATCTTTAGACTCGCTCGCCATTTTGCTCAAGCACATCACTAGTATGCTTGTGTGTCAGTAAGGACAACTGACAACCAACAACCGATTGTGTGTATATTCATGAATAATTCATGAGTTCAAATAGTTTGGTAAAGTGTCGTCACATTCAGTAGAAAGTGATTAATTGCAAATAAAAGGCAGGTGTAATAATAGACGAGGGAAGGTGGTTGTGTTTCAAAAGGAAGGGGAAAGTAAGAAAAGGCAAAGTACAAAAGAGAAGGCAAAGGCGATTAACTACAAAATGCTGTTGGAATCAGCGAGGTAAGGCAGCGTAGGTTTAAAAAAAGAATGGAAGAGAAGGGAAAAAAAGGCACAATATTAGCTAATTGTAACTAACATGCAGGTGGAATTGACAGTAAAAGCCGCTTCGGTTTCAAAACGCAAGGAGAATGTACGAAAAAGAAGGCAACAGTTTCGCAAAGCTCAAGTCCACTATCATGATAATAGGAAAGAGATTCAGAAGCAAGAGAGGTAGAAAGGGCTGAAGAAAGGAAAAGTTGGGGGATAAGAAAAGCTGAGATTATTCAGAAAAAAGAGAGCAGGAGAGGAAAACTTATGTAACCTTAACCAATGGTAGAGAATGATAACTCAGTAAGATAACTTATGCTACTGCATTCTTACTTTGCAGTAGGTCAAGTATCACTGTGTGGCGGAGTACTTGCTAGTGTTTAAGAATGTTACATTATAAAATCTAGCATTTAACAGTTTATTCTACTAATAAGTCATTTCCACCAGCTATATTATATTGTACATACACTCGACATTCATCTGTAGAATCTTCTCTTCACTTCCATAAGGTGTAGTAGTGGTGCATTTTAACTCAGTCCCATGGTCATCACTGGATGCAGTAATAATGATTGTACTAGATCCATTATAATATGATCTCCATAAATTCCTTGCAACTGTCTCTGAGCAAAATGGAGTGGATTGATTTTTCTTGTACCATTGAATTAGAGTAGGTTCCAAATCAGAAGAACAAGTGCAAGAAACTGGCTGCCCAATAATGAAAGAGTTGTTACAGGATATTTGAATTCCTAAAAAAAACAACAACATTATTATGTATTAAGAACTCATATTAGAAATCAATTATAAAGAGCTAGATTTAAGAACTCAGGGACAAGCTCATGAAAAACAGAGAAAAATGAAATTGGTAAAGATCATAAATTCAAATTAATTATGATATGCACCATAATTCTTTTGCTATAGTAATGCAATAGGCGACACAACAAGATTTCATAAGTTATAAAATCTAATCTAATTAATAATTCACCATTAATTTTATTTGCAGTGCTGCATTTAATATATACCTATTACTTCTGTCTCTATTTATATACCAATTCTTCAAGAATCCTGTGATATCCCTAAATAAGATTGGGAGTTTAATTTTTAGAAACTAAGAGAGATAAAAGAACAGGCAGACAGACAGCTGTATTTATAAACAGATACTGCAATGCTGCAAGATTAAAATATAAATGGCCAAAACGAATTTAAACCTTCTCATAATTCCATGTTTTATTCCAACATAATTTTTGTCTCTCAGATAACTTGAACATAAATGCTTCCTCAGACTTATAAATGCACATGACATGGAATGTAATGGCTGCCACAGAGGAGGTTGTATGGGCACAAATTTGTAGTTGATATTTCAACAATTCAGCTCCCGTATGAAAATTATAATCATATTCTAGTATACTAAAATGGCCTGCTTACTGCACAGGTGTATTCAACTAATAACCACAAGCAAAAAAATTATATCCAAAATTAGATTAAGTCCGTCTTAAACTGAAACACCCTATTAGAATCATAGTAAGGCATTGATAATGGCTTAAATTTCAACCACACCCTTCATTGTTTTTCCAACTTTAACTGCAAATACTGTACCTATAGGAAATTGAATGCGGAAAGAAGAAAATACTTGGACACATTACATAGTTATAATATACATAATTTATTATCAGAATTTATAAATAAGATAGGTATGTATGAGTACATTAGGTGGAACACTTACCATTAATAGTAGGTAAAGACAAGTTAGTTTTTACTTGATCATTGCCAACTGAAAACTCATAGCTGCCAACAAAGTCAGGTGGGTTACCATGCAACAGTGCAGTCGTGTAATAGTGAGAGTTTCTCCTGTCTGTAATTGCTGTTGTCAAGGTAATGTTGTTCTGTGCCAAATTAATAGCCTCATCATTTTTGTACAAAGTTATTGTAGTAGGTGGAGCATTTCTAGTCTCAGCCACAATACGAAGTGACTTGGGATAAACTTGCGAATAAAATTGTCTTTGTAGATTGTAAATCAATAGATTGGTCACTGTAGAATAAAAATGTTAATATGTAATGAGAATTGTGGTGAGACATTCTAATACTTACTAGTGGTTCCTTGATTATAGAGTCCAATACTAGCCTTCTGATTGTTGCCAAATGAACAAGTGTGTATTCCATGATAAGAAGAACTTAAAGTAAATGAACTCCACGTGGAATAATAAAAACGAACACATCTGTAATATTGATTATAGTAGTTATACTGTTGCACATATAAATTCCAATAATTTCCAGATGTTGTATATCCAGAAGGAAATGTAATACTGCCAGAAGTTGATGTATTAGAACAGCAGTAAATATCAACTCTGGTGGTAGATCTATAGACAGATCCAGTATCCACTATGGCATAGCTATTGTTTGGTTGAGGGCCAGTACTACGCCCTGTTCCAGTACCCAAGCTATAACTCACGTATATACCAGTACCTGCACCAAAACCAAATATTATGTCATTATATTTCTACCTTAAAACATCATTAACTGCATAAAAAACTTCAATTACAAAAAAAAATTGCACAAAGTTTTATCCTACTTTACCATGCACTCTCATGATAGTAGAGTTGAAGCCAGAGATTCCATAATTATTAGTGACTGTGCACGTGTGAGTTCCAGCATCTCGAGATACTAAAAAGGATCGAGTAATACTTTTGCTAGAACTGCTAGAAGCAAAACAGCTGCTGCATGTGGACCTCCAGCGATAGCTCAATGAACCAGTCAGGCCTGGGGCTACACAAGTCAGTGTTACTTTACTTGCTGCTCTATAAATAGGAGGAGAATACCCAGAGTCTAAGGAGTCATAGGATATGAGGATCTTCACCTGAACCACTGAACAACAAATACAAATATAAATAATAATGCTAGTCTTGAGGCACTACACATGATATTAACTTTCTATGGGAGATGAAAACAAAAACTATACATTTTTTACATGATTAAAATGTCTCTGGCTTGTAAGGGTTCTTTGTTTGCAAGGGGAAGTCTGGCAAGTTCACTGTCTCTAAGTTACAAGGCAAATTGATATTTCTTATGAGAGTAATTAGCATGAATTTATGTTGAGCTAAATGCCGTCAATTTGGGCTCATCTAACAATATACTGCACACACATGCTAATATTAGGGGGAGGGGGGAAGCTGGGATGTATGTGGAAAAGCCCACCTGGTGAGACATATTTGGAGATGCTAGTACTACTGCTGGATAGAATGAATCGAGATGAAGTCACTGGATTAATTGTAGATCTACAATAATATCTTCCAGAATCAGACGATTGAAGTAAGTGAAATGTCAGATTAGATCTAAAGCCTCTAATATATTTTTCTGTTGCAGTGACATTTCTCCTACTGTTAGACTGTAGAATGCCACTTGGTCCTTGCCACGTGTTGATGACTTGTATAGATGTATCCACAGTAAAACTAAGAGATGTTATGCAAGAGAATGTCAAGGACTGGCCCATAAAATGGTTGCCTCCTGGAGACTGTTCCATATATACAGATAGTGCTGACACTATAAAAATGATAGCAGAACTTGATCATAATAATGTGTATGAATTTGAACAATTGAAAATTGGGAATATATATGTTATAGGTGAGTGAGTGAAGAAAGCGTGAAAGTAGGGGTGGATAATGGAAAATCTGGTATATGTTCGATAAGTATGAATAGTACATATACCCCTGTGCACAAGCATAGTTGACAAGTAACAATTTGAGAATCAGGGTGTTGGAACAGCCACTAACCTAATTAGGCTTGAACCCTGTTTGCACTTCATTCATTCCTGAACTCTGTGTACACTACAATTAACTCCCCTTTTCACAACAATTATCACTCTATTCACTCTGTGTGCTCTGCTCTGGAATATAGTCTGGACTCTCTCTCACACTCTCAGTCTACTCACTTTTCTCAGTTTTTGCAACTTGCAACTCTGACTTTAGGCTATTTGATTATTGGTTAGTTTGATTGTACTGATTGTCTTAACTTGGGGCAACATACAGTAAGACAGTGTAGCTTTTCTCTACTATAATCTAGAGTGGCTTTAGCTAGCTGTTAGGTTAGGTGTTAGCTTTTCATAATAGCTGCTAATAGCTTGGGACTTACATCCTAAGTGGTCCCCACTCTATCTAGTTCACAGCAGTTCTCATTTGATGAGCTGAGTAGTGAGCAATTGCACACAGGGATATTTGTTTGTTTATATATATGTAGACGTGTATATGTCATTTTTTACATTGACCCTCACGTTTTTGTGTTTGCTTGGTGGTCCCCATTTTACACTGAACAGAAGCCTTTGGTTTATCAATCTTCATCAATTGTTTGTGTCTGACACATCTAATTTTTTGTGGACGCAGTTAAGTCTTCATCTTCTATTCGAATTAGCTGTGGTAAGTTATCTTGGCTAATGAGCTGTTTGTCATAGTTATGCCCTATGCAACAGTATTGTTCTGACTTGAAAATCCATTGTCTAATAGTTAAGTCTTGAAGGTAAGTAGTTATTGTGTTGATATATTGAGTGAACAAGTATATGTGAAAGTGTAGTGTGTTACAAGGACTGCTTAGCTAAAGAATAGCACAAAGTAAACATTAAATATTTTAGCTGTCTTTGCACAGCTTTTTGTACAGCAGTCAAAACTGCACAGTAATTCTTTAAAATTAATCTGAACAGTCAGTTGCGGTGAGTGGTTACTATGACATTGAAACCCCTTACCATATGAAATTAAAAAATTTGGCCTTTTTTATTAGCTGGAGTGCTCTTTGTCAGAATACTACTGGTCATTTAGGTAGTCACTTTTTACTACAGAAGCTATGCCACTACTCGAGAAAATTGAGGTAAGCTTCAGGGAACTAAAAATGTAGCCGTATTGTTATTGTCGTATGCAGATTTTTAAAAGGCAAAAATCAACTTTTTTCAGATTATACCTTGTTATTTGTGCACAATGGCTCACTCGCCATTTTTGCTGAAGTACATCACTAGTATATATATATATATATATATATATATATATATGGATGAAATGCATGCTCGGGGGCTCTTTTTTCTCCTAAAAAAACAGCTTTTTTGGTTGGTCCCCAGTGTCTTCTGGTACTATAGAAAACACTGGGGACCAACCAAAAAAGCTGTTTTTTTAGGAGCTATATACTATTTGTCATCAAAGTAGAGGCTAGCTGAAATAAATCATATAACAATTTTATGTAACCCAATTAGGCAGGCTCACTTGCCATCTGTGTGCGAGTATACCACTAGTAATTTAGTACTCTTTATCATTATTTATTATCTAAGAACAAAAACGAATGAAGCGCCAAAGGTGCTAACGCTCAGTGCTACTAAACACTACCTAGCTATTACAATATAATCTCAGACTAAAATAACAAGCAATTTATTAGCAATTTTAATCAGGCATCAATATAGCTCGAGCAATGAAAATTGTACATGGAAACCTGTCTTCATAAGAGAAGAAGCTAAACAGGCCAGAAACACTTATGGCATACATTTTCAACGCGAAATGTCACCACTTCTTTTAACTCTGTTAGCTTCCCTGAGCATAAAGCAAACTACACCATGGGCTGTAAGAAATTATTTGCTCTCGTGATTATGACGTGATGCTAGGGGGCGTTACCCATAAAAGCTGGTACCTACACGGAGCTGAAAGCTTCACATTTTCTTAACAATAAGTCCGAAATTTAAAAAAAATTGCACAATGAATGGTCCTAAATTTCGTCCTGAGTAAGTCCATACCTAAATCAAATGGTTAATTGTCAGTAATCTCCAAAATCAGAGCGTGACAGACAGACAGACAGACAGGATGACTATTATATAACCCTCTCACGCATGTGCGCTGAAGGTTAACAAACAAACATGACTCACATTGTACAATTACATCCACTGAATCTTGTTTGGCAGAGGGAGGGAACACTACAGATGATGTACAAGTATAAGTTCCAGCATGAGAAGATCTAACAGGATTAATATGGAGCCTCAAATGTGTCATTGTCTCGTTAATGATAATTGTTTCAGTCCAAACTGAAGACCCAAAGGAAGGAACTGGGATGCCATTCTTATCCAGCCACTGAATATGTGGAGGTTGAACACAATTGACTTCACACAACCAAGAAGATCTTGATCCTACTAGAACTGAACCGGAACTGTTAATATTCAAAAAATGGCTGAGCTCTAACATACAAAGAATAATATAAAATGACTGGTTCACATTTAAAGTAAAAGTTAGTCATGAGTTAAAATAATGTTTCTGTGAATGGTAAATATTCCTGATACTACTTTGATTTACCAACCTTTGATCTGAACAGTTACTGTTTCTTCAAATATTTTGCCATTGGTAGTTGTTACTTTGCAAGTCAGCCTAGCCCCATCGAGTTCTGTAGCCTGAGGGCTCAGTGATAAGACTAGAGTTTGTCCCTGTGTTGTCTCTTCTATAGGATCTCCATTTCCAATCCCAACAAGAAGCCACTCCATTTTGCTGGCATTTAGAACAGTACTGCAATTGATGGTCCCACTGGTTCCAACAATAATGGGGGAGTCGTGTCCAGTTATTTCAATGGCTAACAAGTACATAGAAATTGGAATTTACATACAGCAGTAGCAGCATTAAAAAAACTATATGACAAAATGCATTGCTTTTTATCATACATTTACTTTGGTGGGTGTTTTCCAGGCATAACAAATCAATTCTATACAGTACACTGAAAATTACTTCTAAAAATTATAGAAAAGTAACTAGGATATATTTTAAGAGGACTTCTACAAGAAGTTGAAACATCAGGTTAGTTTTAATTAACAATATTGGCTGTTAGAACGAGAAAAATTGCTATTGTTATAATTATTTCAGCCGAGAATGACTGAATCATTGATAGGATATTTCATTGTGGAAACTGGAAAAAAACGATAGATGTATCATTAGAAATGTTTTATTAATTCTCAAAAATATGCATTAGAAGTTTGTTCTGTCTGGACTATTTCGTCTATCAAGAGCAGAAATGATCTTAACCTTTTTTTTTTTTTGCTTATATTTAAAAAAAAAGAGACCTTGTCATTCAAATGGTTTACAAATAAAAGATGTCCCTTATTTGAGATCACATGATCAAAATTATTAGAGTTTACCCCTGGTTAAGAGAGAATGTGAAAAAGGAAAGAGCAAGCACATTGGCAAGTTTTTTGCAGCACGGTTTGCTCTGTAAAACTTGCTACAGAAAACAAAGCACAATAAGGCAATAGATATGGATAGTTATGTCTATAAGCATTAGCCTGTCTTAAAAAATAAGTTTGTGGTGTTGTGGCATTTATTGTGGTTGTTACATTTGTGATTTTATGAAAAACAAAAACAAATAAAAACAATGACAGTTCACCCATTCACCAATTACAGAAAGGTAAGGGTCAGCACCAAATTAACCAAAGTTCACTGACCCTTTTCTTAAGTCATCAAGTGAAGAGCCTATAACATTGCATGCCAGAGGACTAAAGTTTAGGTATTTTCCACATAGTGGCTAAGCAAAAATCGTGAAAGAAGAAAAATCGTGACAAAAGAAGAGGTAAGCATGACAAGGTGACATATTGATCTGAAAACCATTACTGTCGCGTCAATTCGGTATGGTTGGCAACTATGCGAGATATGACATGATAAAAGGGGACATTACCCACCAAAACTAGTACTTATGTAGAGCTGATACTTTAGCGTTTTCTCAAAAATCAGCCTCAGTAAACAATCTCCAAAATCAGAGCGTGACAGACTAACGGACAAAGACAACTACTATAACTAACTCTCTCACGCATACATGCTGAGGGTTAATAAGCATGCCAGTCGCTACAATAAACCTTATCAGGTGGTTTAATATAAAGGACATTGGACTACTACAGCTTAATATAGTTTGAACAAAACTACTATTATTGGTTTGCCCTACCATAATCTAACTTACGTTCCACAGTGACATTTCTGGTATTGGATGTTCCCAGAGTGTTAGTTACAGCACAGGAGTACTCTCCCACCACGTCATCCAAGACACCATCCATACTCAGAGTACTCAAATAAGAAGAATTGACACGATCCAACAGATTCTGAGACATCTTGTAGTCAGTAGAATTACTGAGAGAAAGCTGCTTCCCATCTTTTTTCCAGATAACGTGAGTGGGTGGAGAATTTTGGGAATAACATGAGAGCACAAAAGCTACATCTCCTCCAACAGCGAACTTAATTGCTGTAACTTCTGGAGAATCTGAAATAAAATATGTGATAAACTGTGCCATACAACAGTGCAATGTTGTGTGAATGAGCTATGCCCTGCTGCCATTGTGCCAATAATACAGATGATGAGCTATAGCACTGAAATATAAAAATGCTGATACAGTTTCAACAGGTTGTTGTTTTTACAGTCTGTCATTATTATGTAACAATGTATTTGGTGTATGGTATCTTATTATAGCATTTATGCCACCTCAAAATATAGCACAGAAGTTACTGATTAAAAAGACTCATACAGTTCAGCAGTATTCAGTTTGGTTAACAGCTTACTGGAAGAAGTATAGACTCCAATGTTGATGTCCACCATCTTGCCCTTCTCATCAGGAGTGCGATATGTGTAAATGCCTGTTTCAGTATCTCTCAAAGATCTGAATCCTCTGACATACATTGTTCCAGGATCAAAGCTACGCCCCAAGGACACAATGAATGGATCCAAGTTAGATGTGGTGATATCAATGCCCCTGGGGTTAATTAGTTGTCCAACACGTGAGGTTCTTGAGCCAGAAAGCCCTCGAAAATAGGGGACTTTCCCATTTCTTGCTGCTAGAATGATGCTATTATTATACAAAGCTGAGTTGAGAGGTGACTCCGCGTATATTCCAGCACCTGACAATAGTTAAAACAGAGCTTCACAAACATGTCCTATATCTACTGAATGCTAGACAACAGCAGCATGTCAAGCAAATCAGCCAGCCACTGTATATAAAATAATAATTATATATTATACATATAAGAGTCTGGCCCTTACTTCTTTAAGGTAAAACAACAATGTTGTTTTGGTTTAGTAATTCCAGACTTTCTTAATTTTAGTTATTTATACTAAAAATTATCTTGAATATTCAGTTTTAGTTAGTTTCAGTATTTCTTCAATATGATGTATACACAATTTAGTTAGCTATACTATCAATTCACTTAGTTTTGGTTAATTGGTGTTGTCTCTCAAATTCTTCAATAATGAGACTCCTTTAAAGAAAGCAGTTCATGCAACCATACAGTGTACACGGAGTGGTAACAGTTGTACTCATATGGCTTCACCAGCTTCTATGGAGCAGAAACCACACCAGCCAGCAGCAAATTTTTCCATAGACAGAAAATGTGAAAGCCATTTTCTATCTATGATTATTTCAAAGAAACTTTGGAAAACAAGATGTTAATAGGAGTTTTCAGCAAGGCTGGTTTGCTGGTGGTCTTGGCCACACTACTCAGAAACTGATGATGCTGCATTTAGTTTTATTGGTACCAAAGCTGACTAAGCTGGTAAGCTGAGATCTGGTACTACACACACACATACACACACACACCAAGTCACAATACCAAATGTGGCTTTATCTTTGGCCAATCACAGATGAGATAATTTTGTTCACAAGGTAAAACTAGCAGGTGTAGATAAGCTGAATGAGCTGCTATGAGCTTGGCACACCCTCTAATGTGAATATTGCTGCGCTCTTCACCATGAGAAACAACAATAAATACTTACCAGTTACTTGAACTGTGATATTAGCACTTCCAGAGCAGCTTTCAAAATCATGAACCACACACGTGTGTGTACCCTGATCTCGGGAATGAAGATATGGAGTGGAGACAGTTTGAGCAATCCCACTTCGAACAAAACAATCTCCCTCACAAGTTGACCGCCATTCAAATAAAAAGTTAGAATTATCACCTTCTGATCCTTTTACTACACAAGATAAAGATAGAGGACTTCCAGCCAGATAGGATGGAGGCTTGAGTGAAAGTGAACTTGGTGAAGTGTAGTTTGCCACTATTTGTACTTGGAGTTTATTTCCTATAATTACATCATAGATAGCATGATTAGCTATCTGGACTAAGTCCTTCCTTACCTGGTTTTTTACATGAGGTAGCCAGTCCTGCGAACAAGCCAAGTAAAAAAAGCACGATCAAAGCCATTATAGGAGGTGTCAGCCTACCAAATTAGCTCAGTCGAGAAATTTTAGCTTCGGGGTTGCTGGCTCGCGTGTGAGGATTCATTCGTCGCTCGCGCGCGCTGAGGTCGCTAACAATTTAGCGGCTGCTATTGGTCGTCCGGCGTGCATCCCGGACAGATAATTCTTATGTAAGAATTTTTTTTTGTGTATTGTGATATATGTATGAGTAGTAGCACGGGTAACCTGTGCTATTAGGGGTCAATAGCACTCGTAAAGTAATTGAAATAGCACTCGGCTTCGCCTCGTGCTATTTCAATCGCGTTACTCGTGCTCTATTAATCCCGAATAGCACGGTTACCGGTGCTATTACTCATACAAATAAGATAGGTCTCTGGCCTGACTGGTTTTACTCCCTGCCTTAATCAATATATGGTTTAATGTGAACTTACAATTACTTTGAAAATTTTATCATAGCTAGTCAGCAACCTCTATCTTCCATACAAATGATATTGAGGCATCATTATGAAAACCTTTGCATCAGTGTTCAATTTCCACTATATAGCTATGACAATGGACGGAATAAGGTATAATTTCTACTGGTCACAATTTCACTACATAGTAGATAGTATTAAAAACAAAAAACAAAAAAACTGACACTTTACACACCACAACAGGTATAATATCTAAATTGTTATAGCTATAAAATGACACACTGTGAGAAAAGAGGGAAAAAAATTAGCACTCTTTGTCATTAAAGGAATCAATCTCCAGCTTGCATTCTTTCTTGCTGTGTATCCTCAAACGAAACATTTCATGGAGTAGAGTTCCAATATCTTCTCT
>WLWD01005038.1_pt1 | contig 45033 bp, 39 predicted proteins | sample 6712731 | NCBI WGS metagenome assembly WLWD01 (sample SAMN12718690, study PRJNA576275) | sponge metagenome | isolation source: marine sponge | host: Mycale hentscheli | place: New Zealand: South Island, Marlborough, Capsize Point | collected 2014-11-01 | reverse complement strand
TTACCAAAAAGACAAAATAGATATAGGGCTAGAGGCAACTGGCAACACTTGGGCTAGAGATGATGGCAGCACAGAACTAGAGATGATAGCAGGACAGGTCTAGAGACGACCACAAAGAGATACGAGGACAACCAGGGAGAGAGACGACGACAACCTGGGAGAGAGACGACGACAGCCTGAGAGAGAGACGACGACAACCGGTTACCACTTTAAATGAATGACGTATTTTATTACGTTGCGTGACGATCCGCCGAACTAACGGGACCAGAGGATTCTGTAGGTGCAAGATGGAAGAGAGGGGCGTTGGTCCTTTTTGGAGATACTTTGCAGAATGCGCTGGGGTAATGGCTTCTAAAGATAGTTACTCGACTGGAGTGAGTGTTAGACTGGAACCCTTTACATACCGCTACGCGAGGGTCTGGTCTCAACGAGTATGAAAGTTGTGTCAGTGGAATGCAATTTGTGGGCAGTGCAGTCGATTAGAGGTTAGGCTTAATTCATGTGGTGTGAACTTGGGCTGCACACAAAGAGCATGCAGCCTTGAAGCAGTGAGAGTTAGTTGTGATGGCTTATTATTCAGGGCATAAGAGCAGTAGCAGTAAATGGAAAATATTAGCAGGGGCGGATCTAGAAATTGTGAAAAGGGGGTTTCTTTTTTTTTGCTAGTGTATTATTGTCACCATTCTTTTTAAAAATCAAAAACTGTTTAATACAATCACACACTGTTTAATACAATTGACCCTTATCACTAGTTGTTGTTATTACACCTTGGTACCAATTCTTACTATTGTTTTGTTTTTGTTTTTTCAGGAGTCTGGGTCAGCAATGACAAAACTGTACAATTTTTAGGTTAAACCAACATGGATACAGAATATACTAGTCTGGTATTACTATATGGCCAAATATATTGCCGGTCCAGTTCTCACACGAGCTCTAGTTTAATTAAACACATTAATGCAAAATAGACTTAAATGAGTTATTTTTAATCAAGTATCATTAAGTGTTTGTGTTAAAACATGTCTTAATTCATTCAAAAGTTTCTTCTCATCATGAGGATGGCCCAATTGTGAACACTTGTCCAACAATTCCTCAATGGTAGCTTTATATCGCCTTGGTGGATTCGCTAAGAATGATGGATAAAGAAATCCTCTCGACCGTAGAAACCTTCGACAGACATTCTACATTTAAGTAACAATAATATATAATAATAATAGTACAGTAACATCCAGAGCTCTTAAGGGTGCCCTCACACTCTTTAAGCATAAAACACTTGCAGAATAGGCCACAGTTGCTGGAATATTAAATGTATGCTCTTGGTGCATTTGTGCATACTAGCAAGAACTGTTACTAATAAACACCTACAAAAAATAACAACAACAACAACAAAAAACAACAACAACAACAACTGGAGTTCTGTTGCGCCTCAAGAAATAGCTCCATCAGAACTTTAAACTTCACCACAATATTGCATAGTGACAGCAAAAGTTTAGTTTGTGTACTCATTTATCTGTGTGTATGTATGCCATAATGGGTTTATATTGAATTCTATTCTACTTTTATATTTCTCACCACAGCACGTGAACTATTTCAGTTTTTTCCTGTAACATAAAAACATCTCTTTGCAGAATCTACTCCTTGCAGACCCAAGCAGTGGCAGAGCTATGAGCTAATGTCACTCTTCCAACCAGTACACGAGAATAGATTCTGCAACCATTAATTTTATATGTGAATTATCTGTGAAATCAATTCCGCCTCACTCTGCCCCAGCCATACGTACGCAATGGTAAATGACGCAGAGCAGCATTTCACAAGCACTGCATATTTGCTATTAGAAGAGGTGTAATTTTGTGGTAAATAACATGTGAATATTCAGCTGAGAAGTGTACTACTGCCTGCCCACAGTGCTGTTGCTGTGAGGGCACCTTTAAAATGTCACTATCATTTCTTTAATAAATGAAGCACCATGGTGCGAACCCTCAGCACTACTAAACACTCTAGCTATTACAATATAATCTCCTTCCAAAAGAACAAGCAATCTATTAGCTATTTTAATCAGGCATCAATATAGCTTGAGCAATGAAAATGAAGCATGGAAACACTGTCTTCATAAGAGAAGAAGCTAAATTAACCAGAAACACTCACCGGTTTACATTTTCAACGCGAAACTTCACTTCTTTCAACTCCGTTAACTTTCCTGAGCATAAAGCAAACTACACCGCTGGCTGCAAGATATTATTTGCTCACATGATTATGATGTGACGCCAGGGGACGTTACTCACAAAAGCTGGTACCTATGCTGGAGCTGAAAGCTCCGCGTTTTCTCAAGAATTAGCCCGAAAAAAAAAGGAAAAAAAGTAGCACAATAAATTGTCCTAAATCTTCGTTCTGAGTAAGTTCATACCTAAATCAACAGTTAATTGTCAGTAATCTCCAAAATCAGAGCATGATAGATAGACAGACAGACAGATGACTACTATAACCCTCTCACGCATGCACGTTGAGGGTCAATAAATATTATAATCATTATTATTTAATATTACATAAAAAATAGATATATATATTACCAAATGAAATGCCAGATTTTGTAAACTGGAAGAAGCATCATGCACTTGTAAAAACAACAACAACAACAAATCATCACTCATTCAGACTAAACAAGTTGCTGGGCATTACTGTATTATTAAAATTGTAACTACATACCTCAATCAAAGGGCTATCACTTTAGTGAAATGAAACAGGAAGGTAATAATATGATAATTGTATTGTTTTTTTTATCACTAGAATTTTCCTCATACCAAATGAAACCGATACTCTACTAAAACAGTCACAAAATATCAACGCTACTTCTCCCTGATGAACTACAAACCTATCCAATCTGACCCCAAATGCTAAGCTACACACAGTAATAAGCTTAACTCATTGTTCAAAGGACACTAATTGGTAGTTTTAAATAACACCTCTCACCTTCTCCTCAATAGCAAAAGATGTTGATATATTGACTATTGTGCACTTTCAGCTAACTTGTCTCATTCAATCAAACACGCATACACAATCGATTACGTAAATACTATCATATGTTTTCTTTGGCTCACATCACCAGTAATTCTCATTATGTCTAAGAATCTCACTAACGTTTATTAACCAACAAAAGATTAGTTACTGCATCCTTACACACATGCACATCAAAAGCAGTGCCGGGCAATATCATGAATAATTCATATGAAAATCACAATACAGTTCAGTATCACAAATTTATTTTCCTCTTGTTGCATGAACTAATGATGTACTAGTAACTATTTCACATACATGACTGACAGTGCCACATACAGAAAATGAATCTAGGGGGGATGGGCGCAAAAACAACTTTCAAGATGTTGGGAGAGTAAAATACAGACTCGTTCTCTGTTGTACACAAGAGACCCTTGCAGTACTTCAAACATGCAAAAGTACTGTAAGCTGATTTTATATTGCATAGTCAAAACTTTAGTAAATGTACTAAATGATTGGGAGAGGTGAAGGCTTGTCTAGAGGGGGCAAATGCCTCCCCACTTCGCTGCCCGCTTAAAAGCAGCCCTGTACGATTACATAAAAGCAGTACACTTCATTGTGCAAGCATGTTGACATGTTTGAAATGAGTATATTACATTTCTTGTGTTCAGAATATTTCCAGCAAATTTTTTTCCCGTCAGATTTTACACTCAATGCAAGCAAATAAAACTTCTCCTACCCAATTATACTCTAGGTCTGAGATACAGTAGGAGACAAAATAAAGGTCCGAATTCTGTTCCGTAGAATGACTGTTGCACGATTAAAAACGGTACGCCATATGGTACAAATGACCATTCCATTCGACTGCATTACTGTTTTCTTTCCCATTAACAGCACACCTCACTCAAAGAAATATAAAATTGTTTATCCAATAAAACGTTCCAATTTTTTGTTTGTTTACAAGCTCCTGTGAGGTGGAGCTTTTCAGGTAAAAAAAATTGAAGTCGTCGTCCTATTCGAAGTTGTCTCACGGAGAATTGTTAGATCGACTACTGCAAAGTATCAATGTTTTCTCGATGATAGGGCCTTCTCAGGCTTAGATTTTTTTTCTACTGTAAGTCCACCAGTAGCTAACAGAAGACCTACGAAGTGCTAACCTCGTTATAGCTGTGTGCCTATCGAAACTTCGGTCTATACGTTAAATTTTGTACGAGCATTTTTGCATTATCCCCATAGCATATAACGGGCAATACAAGGCCTTAGCTTGCTGATATAGCTATGGAAGAGTCTCTAGCTAGAAAATATCAGTGAATTGACAGAAAAGCTTAACCGTTTTTTACTGTTTTAGTAAACGGTGTGGAACACAACGGTAAAAACTACGGTAAAAAGACTACCGTTTTATAGTCGTACTATGGAACAGAATCCAGAACTTTATTAATTTGTCTCCTACTGTATCAGCTGTACAAGTAGTCAGCTACCCTCAAGAATCTGATTCTCAAATTTTAGCATTGTGACATAAAGAGTACTTGCACATGCTCAATGAGGTTTAGTTCATACATCACACAAGTCCTCACCACTAAATTAGTTGAGAGTAGTTTTCCTGAGCAAGTGCCAGTGTCTCTGTCACAGGAAGATTCACAACGGAATATGGAGCAATCCTCATCTTGTGTGCACTCTTTCTTATTCCCACTCTCCAACTCTAACTGCTGCAACACTGACGATTCAAACATGGCTGCATCTGCATCTATTGCCTTGGCAACCAATGTCCCTTTCAGACTCTTCACCTGCAATTATTTAACCAATAGTGTTTATTAGATCAGCTAATTGGTGAGCAAGTGTAGTGAGCGAGACACTATATGGGGGTAACAAATTGAGAATTGGGGATTTTTGTTCGTTAATATAATATGTTTGGACATACGCATGTCATTTTGTACTTTGACCTTCACGTTTTTGTGTTTGCTAGGAAGTTGACCTCGTCCCATGCTCCACTAAACAGAATATTTCGGTTTATCGATCTTTACCCATATCATCAAAGAAATTTAATTGTTTACTGCTTTGAATTTTTTTGCGGATGCAGTTAAAACTTACCATGTAACTTATAAGAGTTTATCTTTTATCTGAATTAGCGGTCTTAATTTGGTATTTGTCATAGTTACACGCCCTACACAATACTGTTCTAAAGAATAGCACAAAGTAAATGTTTAACTAACAAATAAGTATATTAGCTGCCTTTACACAGCTTTTTGGCACTACAGTAGTTAGCATGTCCTAATATAGAGTTCAGTTCAAATCTGTCTGTCATTTCCTTGTTTAGTTCTTTTTTTAAATCAAACAGTTGTGGTTACTATGGCACTGAAATCCATTTATTGTCTATACGTAATTAAAAAACAAAACAAAAAAACTCGATCATTTTTTTAAGTTGCTGGCCGGAGTGTTAAAAGTTAAAATTAATCATACAACTACTTAGGTTTATGTTCGCTCGCCATTTGTACTCAGGCACATCACTAGTAATTAAATAAGGGAATCCAAAAATAAATCAAACAATGCAAAAACAGCAAGATAAGCTGTAGCACGCTCACTGTGCATTTTTCTTGCCATGATGTTGTTGTAGTCTTTGTTTGTTCTTTTGTTGTTGTTGTTTTTATACTCCAGTAGCAGTGATATAGGAATTTCAAAGCAATAATTTAAGCGAAAGGGTTTCGGGTTCATCACAATTATTATATTTTGAGGGACTGATAAGAAAAAAATTTCCCACTTTCTTTTCCTGAAATGAAAAGAGAGGAGAAATTATTGTTCAGGGTAGCAAGCTCTTACTGTATTTGTAAGTGGTAGGTGTATAGAGCAAGCGGTGCAAAGATCACCTCATCAATACTAAATCACAACTGAGTTCAATACACACACTTGACTACAGAATAGCTACTCTTCAATACGAACTAGCAAGTGCCCCTCGAGTACTCACCACTCCGAAGTTAGGCTCTTGAAAGTCGCATAGGTGCAAAGTCCCGTACGCAGTATCCTCCAATACCTCCACCAAATCCAACATAGACAGAGCCAGCCTGCATCTGAACGACCAGCTCCTGCCATCCAGGAAAGAAAGAGAATATCCCAACAAGGGAGATGATGGGACATACTGCAGCGCGTACATGTTACCACACACACCGTACAAGTCCACGAGTGCATGATTGCTGCGGAGTAGAGAGTAGATCACGTACTCATCATTAATTGCCATTTGCCAGCAGAGGACGAGCTCTCGATAGCTGAAGTGGCCATCACCTCCCACGTCGCATTCCTGGCCAATGGCGGCCGTGACTTTAGAGGACAGATCAGCTCTTGCCTTACGACCATACTGCATAGAAATGCTACGATTCATCTGCAAATGCAAATATTAGGCACGTGGCATTATCACTTCACAAAATTTATTATTCTTATATATGGTATGGTAAATTATGTAGACAATGGAGTCAAGCTAGATCTCAACTGAACTGCCCGCGTTGAAGTGCATGGATCCATTGAAAATGGTTAAGTAAGGATCCAATCAAGTAACTTTGAAAAGTAGGTAAAGGGTGATCAAGCCTGCCAAGATCATTACTGCACAAACTACTGTATACATAAAATCTCTGACACAAAAAAACTACAAACTATTCAGTTTGAGATTACACTGCTCACTTTCATACATGATAAACAAATTCCTCCATGGTGAAAGAAAACTTCTCTCTTTGTGTGTTTGGTGGTATGAGTCCATCCACGAACCATCTGGTATCTTTGTTAGCCAGAGGCTTGGAAGACTTCAGGACAACAAGCTTCTGCCTCCACTCAGCCAGCAATACATGAAGCTTCACTCCATGGCCTGGCCTAGACACTTCTTCAGCTGTATCTGTTTACGCACACACAATGGCTCACACAAACTGCCCGTCACTTCTCCTCTGCTGAAGTTCATACACTGCAGACATACAAATTGTGGAAGATGATCATATATCATACCAGTGGTGTGCTCATAACACTCCAGTGGTGTGCTCAGAACACTACATTGGTGTGCTCAGAATATTCCAGTGTCAGAACATTCCAGTGGTGTGCTTTCCTTTCATGAGACAGTCTGCTCTGTTTTTATATCAGTGAATGTCAGTTATCCAAACACATTGGGACTGAGAAGTATTTGGATGACTGAAATATTAATTAAGGGGCGTGGCCAAACAATTCTTTATGTCTGCACGTACATGCTATTAGATTTTGGGCGTTCGGTCTGAAGTGTTTGAATAACTTAAACTGACAGATAAGGCAGCTGCAATAAAATTAGAATGAAACAAAAATAAAGGAAAGAAAGAAATGTTGCAGAAGAAAATATTTTATTACTGTAATCCAAGAAATTTTCATAAGTAACACAAAAGAAAGATAATTTTCCTGTTTTATGCATTGTACATTTAGTTGCTAAGGACGTCGATTACAATACACTATCCAGTGACTACAGAACATGGCACATTCCATATGGTAATTGACATTGGGAATATTTAAGTAAAAAAAATTGTTGTGGTACATTAAAAACTAGAACAGTGGTAGAAACAGTTGTAATTGGTAATGTACCATAATAAATCTAGCTATAGAAAGCACAGAAAGTAAAACACATAATCATCCAGTAAACTAGACTAACCAGAGACTCGATGAATTCCCTACTCTCCTGTAAATTGCATGAATACTCAAATTGATTGAAAAACTTATCATTGGCAAAGTACTGTTCACTGAGCGCCCACACTAAAATACAGACCGTCACACAAACTGCTACAGACACCACAACTTTTGGACGAACTCTCCAGGCCATATAAGATGGCTACTCCCCCTTCTTCCCAGAGGAAGATCGGTTGCACCATTTAAAACTTGACCCTGCCGATATATACCGTACTTTTTTATTTTTTCACAGCAAGACGCATGCGTTTGCTTATGCAGCAATTTCAATTAAGGTGGAAACGTGACGTCATACGCAGGACCTGATTTCACATCCGGCGACCGTACTACTTTACTTCCATATCATTGGCTCACAATTAGGCCTTTTCGTGCACGTTGTGGTCACTCGTGTGTACACACAAACGCACAGCAGCTGGTGTGTAGACGCTGGTAGGTTATCTCTGCGGGATTCTGGAAGAAATATGCCTAGGGTGGTATCAGACCAGAAAACAAAGTTCGAAACCGACGACCTATTCAAGAAGCTATGTCAGGACGTGGATGTAAGTTAGTAGGCTTGGTAGTTGAAGCCTTTTAAAGCTTCGTGGGAGTGAATCGAGCTCACTCTTTCCTGCCTTCTAGTTTAGTGGTGGAACTTAAGCTTATCTGGCAGGCTTAGAGTAGATGGCTGCATGGCTTGTCAGTAACAATGTCTTAACAATTATTTTTCATGCTTTCTGCCTAGGTGAAATTCACAGCATACAAAGACAGGCCTATGGAGGAAAGAAGGAGAAAGTTTATTGAAGATCTCCATGATGGTCACTCAGTCATAGTAAGCAATGCTTTGAAGCAGAGAATTTATATGATAATTCATCTGGCTGTTTCTATTCAGTTGTGCATATGAACGTAACTGCAAATTTAGGCTCAATGGGCACTTAAAGAATTTGAAGGATGAATTTCTCCCCCTTCACTGATATTTCAATCAATGGTTGCCAGTTAAATTGAAGTTTATTATTATTATTATTATTATTATTATTATTATTATTATTGTTTTGTCACAACCATTTTTGATACTACTAGTTTTGTTACTACTACTACTACTACTACTTTAATACTATTACTACTATTTTGCTACTACCACTATTTTTTACTATGCTACTAATTCTACTAACTGCCACTGTTCACCAACGCTACATTTGATAGATCTGGATACGAAACTTTGCAGTGCAGCCAAGAAGTCTGAAATCATGCAAACTAAAGATTTTTCCCAAACAGGTTTAGCTACAGGTATTGAAGTTCAACGTCATGAAGATAGGATAGCTAGAGAATCGAAACAGTAGCTCGTTTCTTATCTATTAGAATCCTCGTTTGATAAGGAAGGATGCTGTGGGGCTTCTGAGCAGCTTTTTGCTCGAAGTTTAGTATTTCAATTACTTTGAAGTGTCTGGCTTCTGGTTAGTTAGTCCTATCTTTCAATGGCTCAGTGCTGAATACTTGTAATTAAACTCAATATTCTTCCAGAATATTATGGACTCATTTAAATGGTGGAGATAGCAATTCTCCAAATGAAAATAAGCGACACTAAGAATACCCAACCACACTCTTTCCTGTCGTCGTAGGAGTTTCTCTCTGTGGCACGGGCAAGAAAAGGTGTCAGTAACCATGGTAGTCAGTGCCTAGTAATTAGAGGCCTAACAGTTGATTGATTGCGGTGATATTGGGTGATATTCTTTTCAGTTACTGTCAGCTGCAAATCTTGAGCTGTTGGTTTCATTTTTCCTCCTCTCTTAGACGTTCATCTGTACCGGTACCAACCTGTCGCTGCAGTTCTGCCCTCGTGGACTGAGTGATGACAAGCCTCCTGATGTTCGTCCCACATCCGACAACGTCGACTTTGAGCAGGACCCAACGCGTGTTTACCTCAAGTGTCGATTCATCCTGAATGGAGTTTGCGTCTGGTGGGTTGGGTGGATGGACCTGGAGCAACTTACAGGGAAAGCACGGCTCATCTACGACGAGGAGCAGGCTAAGGTATGTTGGCAGGCGGGCGGGCCCTGGTTGCTAGGTGTGAGGTGTGGCTTTCTGTAGTCTCTAAGCAACAGGGACAAAGTTACCTACAACATTGTATTAGAGTCATTTAATCTATAAAATGTGTGGAGCTATTGTTTTAAAAAAGAATCATTAAACAATCCACATACATACTTGTGCAACTATTTTTGGACTAAGAGTTGGTCCCAATTTGCTTAACCATTACAGCCAATTGTTGCTTAATGAAGTTAGAGTAATGAAAGGTATACCATAGTTCGGATGAATATTTTGATATATTTATTGGCACAGATGAGGCAACAAGTATTGATTAGTGTTTTGATTAAGGGTCTGGCTGCAAGGGCACCCAGGGAAATATATTACTATAAGAAATTAATGGGATATAACATATTGCAATAGTAAATTTGATTTCCTAGTACAACATGCAAGAAATAACTTTCACAATGTAAGCAAATATTTGAGTGTGAGTTGTAATTCTATAAGAGAGACTGGAGGACTTGATTGAAGGCAACATTAGTATCTGTATTTTTGAAATTTTAACTTTATATATGTATGTATACATATAATATACATATATGTGACCGTCTACAGGAAAACCGGGCACAACACGGCACCCTTTGAAAATTTTTTTTTGCACTTACAGAGTTGTCGGTGTTCAGATATTGAGCTCTCCAAGTTTTATCGTCGTAGCTTAAGTCGTTCCTACTATAATAGACCTAACCGTTCCCTTCCGTCGGCTTGAAACAATACATTTTAAAGAAATCTATCGATCTTTTCTCGATATTTACGCACGCCGCGTTGTGCCCGGTTTTCCTGTAGACGGTCACATATATATAAAGTTATATATTATATATATAGTTATATATATCCTAGCTTACTTAGTCAGTAAGTCTGTCCCAACTAGACCCACAGCTCAGCTAGCCAAGGTGACTACCAGACTGCCTGCTGGTCTCTGCTGTGTGTGCATGTAAGATTTAGTTTCCCTGGTAATAGCATGCAGGGGGTAACTTTTAGCAGCACACAGTGGCCATCTTGTACCACCTTCTCTCTGAAATGCCAGTCACACACAGTAAGTAGAGATACCAGGTACATCAGCAGTCACTTAATTGGATTGCAGTGCCATGCTGGTTGTTGGCTGTTAGCCAGTAGAGAAGAGTGTTTCTCTCTCTCTGTGTGTGTGTGTGTGTGTGTGTGTGTGTGTTCACTGCAATGCCTGTATTCAAATTAATTTTCGCAATATATCGTGTTTCCATATCTTGTTCCAGTTCACTGGATAGCAGATGTGTCCCAATACTTGGTGCTTATGGCTCCTCCTTGTACATTTTCTGGATAGTTATTACGAAGTTCATAGTTTCAACTTTTAGAGGCACTCTACGTGGTCGCTGTGATAGCAGAATGTTGCATTTGAGCAATAAACCATTCTCTACCATTATTTGAAATTCTCTTTTGTCTCTTTGATCTGTAGTAGTGTTGAGTGCTATAGTTGGACCAACTTGGTTGGAGAAGGAGAAGCCATTTTACTGAAATTTTCTGCGGCTTCAAGCACTCCTTGATCGCATTAGCTAAAATGAAGTCTACCAAATGATTAAAAAATGATGGCATGCAAAGATCTCCATTAGCAGGCGAAGTTCAGCCTCAGCATATCTCTTAGACAAGAGAGTTGTTCAATTTGTTCTTTCCCAAAGCAATCTGGGAGGATTACTGGCACATCAATTTTTTTTTTTCACTGTGCTTTACAGCATGTGTTTATGCAAGGTCAGCATGCAAGGTCAGCATGGATTAACTATTGGCCAATGAACTTTAGGTTGAAGTAATTTTTCACAGTTTATGTCTTATTATAAGAGACATGGTGGGCTGTGTATCTAGTGCTAAAATAAAATTACAATATACAGAGAACTTCCTTCTGCCCAACTTAAAGTTGCAACTCCAGTTTGGATGTTCCATTCTCATACATAATTATCCCTTCCCCTGAGTGGTTATGGTAAATCAATTCTTATTGAGAAGGTTGCCTGTGGCAGTAAATTTGTTCATTTTATTTCATTGATTTAAACAAGTCTTGTGTCATCTTTAGGAACACTGCTTCTGTGAAGTCAGCCACAAGATTTCAGGTATTCTCCATGGTCATGCCATGTCCAGGGTTACCATGGTAGTGTGACATGTCCAGGGTTACCATGGTAGTATGACATGTCCAGGGTTACCATGGTAGTGTGACATGTCCAGGGTTACCATGGTAGTGTGACATGTCCAGGGTTACCATGGTAGTGTGACATGTCCAGGGTTACCATTGATAGTGTGACATGTCCAGGGTTACCATGGTAGTGTGACATGTCCAGGGTTACCATGGTAGTGTGACATGTCCAAGGTTACCATGGTAGTGTGACATGTCCAAGGTTACCATGGCAGTGTGACATGTCTGGGATTACCATGGTAGTGTGACATGACCAGGGTTACCATGGCAGTGTGACATTCTCAAGAGATCAGCTGGTGAAGCCATAGAATGGTGGCAGGTGACGTGCGAGCATGCTGGCTCGGTCAGCCACTCTCATCGCCGTTGGAGATGTTTGACGTGTTGTGGTGTGTGCCAGTAATTCAATTATTATGTGGGCCATTAGTATGGCTTAATGTGTTGGTTAGAAGATTGGAATTTATTATAAGATTGGAATTTATTATAAGTGGCAGCCATTTTTTAGGATTGTAACAGAATTAATTTTAAGGAAAGTTTTAAATTTATTGTTTGGTTGTTTATTTTATGTATTGTACAATACATAAAATAGATCTTATAATGATTCCTTGTTTGTGATTAGCTGTAGCTAGTGGATGTTCTGGACAAGTTCATTTTCCCCCTCCTCCCATTGTGAGAAGGGTGTGGTTGATGTGGACAGTTTCTTTTATTTCACTACTTAACTTTTGTGGATAGCTAATATTTTTTCACAATGGCCACATGTTTTTAAGGAAAAGGCCACCAAGGTTCTTCTCTGTTCTGACATAACTTATTAGTACTGTGGCTTTAGGCTTGACAGTAGTCAGGTTACAGGGTGTTGTTTTGCTCCTTGTAAGAATACATGGTTATAGCTGGAGTGAGTGAGGAGAGTAGCATTGAGTGATACTGCAAGAGTCTAACTATCACATCGTCACCTTGATGTGCCCTTCTGGGCATTGGCATAAATATTAACTAAGGAGGCGTGCTATTAACTTTTGCTACAGCTCTGTCAGCCGCCAACTAACAATCTAGAGTGTTAGCTGACAGTGTGACTCCTGAGAGCCACAGTTGGTGGGTGGGTATGTCGGGCAAGCCCTCAGGGCAACACTTCTGTGCCTCTGTTCAGTTATGTCTGAGTAAACTCCATGGAATAAAACCTATGAGATAAACATGAACTATGTTAGCCATTTATTTGGTAACCTAAAGTGAGTAAATTAATGAGCAAGAAGCATGGGTGGATGTCTCCAGCCATGCCACATGATCTCTGGAGTGAGTACCAGCTTTGTGAAAGAGTGAGTGATTTACCAGCTAGCACTGTAGTTACTGAGAATTCAGTTTTGTTTGAGTGTGTCCTGCCCACATTGGTGTGTGGGTGTGGTTTGTGTCTGCCCAGAGCCACATGTCGAGAAAAAAAATACAACTTCTAACGGTGGACCCCTCGGCTCGTGCATCGATGAAGAACGCAGCAAGCTGCGATACCTAGTGTGAATTGCAGAATTCAGTGAATCATCGAGTCTTTGACGCAAATGGCGCTCCTGGCATCCCCGGGCGCACGTGGTTTACTCCAGAAAATGTTTGGAACTGACCAAGGTCCACTACTAACAACTATACCTTACCTTAATTTTTTTTAATTTTTATTTTGGGTGTCTTCTCACCTGCTAAAGAACAAATTCTAGAGACTTCTAGAGATTGGGGGGGGGGGGGGGGGTTGTGTCAGTAAACTGTTCGTTTTGATGTCCTTTTTTTTTTTTTTTTTTTTTTTTTTTTTTCCCTTTCCCTTTCTATTATTCCTGGTGTAAGAGGCGCCTCAGGTGGTTGTGTGGGTAGAGAGTGTGGAGTGTGTGGTGCATCACAGCTGTGAGCCACATGGCCATATCCCAATGCTACTGGTGGAACTCCCACCATCTCCACCACACTATCTGCCACATTCACTCACCTCAATGCTCACAGGGAATAGAACTCTTCACTGCTGCCATGAAGATGAGCTGACTGATAAATCAAATTCTCTTTCTCAGAACTTATTTCTGAAAATTTTGCCAGGTTCTTGTAGCTAGTCAGACTATGTCAGTGTGTAAAGTTTGTTACTTAAATTAAATTATTTTCATCTTTCTTCCCCCCCTTTCCCTCCCCTCTTTTCTTAGTTATTGCCACTATATTTCCAGTATATAGAGAGGTTATAATCAGTTGAGGTGGGCAGTATTGTTTTATATCAGCAGATTTAATATCAGCTCATCTTTAAGGGCGAAAAGAGAATATATCAGTTGCAGCTTTATGTGAGGTTTCATTAATATGTCTCTGGAGAAGAGGCAATAGAATAGTTATCACGTGATACCTCCACTGCTCCTAGTCGTAGAGATATATCATTGGACACCACAAACACACACACACACACACACACACACACACTTCATCCTGAATCTGACAGGGACACACCTTTAGGAATGCAATTGGTTGCCAGTGGTTTCATAATTGATTCCCCAGGCCTAGTCTTGCTAGTGGCAGCCATGTTGTGTGGAGTGAGTTGAGGTATGGGGTGTTGCTCCTCTGGCTGGCCATCTCTAGGGGTGGTCGGGTCAGTGGTTCAGACTACTCTTGACTCATGAGGGCATGAGGGAGTGGTTCACTGGAGGAAGTTCTGCGGGCACTGTGTGTGTTTATTGAATACATGTTGTTGCTTAGGTTTTAGTTTTGTTGTTCTATGAGCTACATAAGCTTATCAAACATACAATGATTTATATTGTTTTCTGTCAGCAATTCTTATACAATACACTATAAGAAGTTGCACACGAATGTATGCTGTTGCTGATTGTAGCTGGGGCACTCCCAGGCTCCGGCTGGTTACAGAGACGTTTACTCTGCCGTGGTTATACGTTTGTCTTGCAGCCTTCATTTTATATATATATACCACTTTTTTTTAATGGTGATTTTTTTATTGTGTTATTATTATCTGACTTACAGAATCCATCGATTCTTCTCAAAACATTTAAAATTTGTTTGTAATTTGTAATTCACAGAATCGACTGCAATTTGTACCACATTAACAACAATTCCCTTACCCCACCCCACCCCCATATGACACAATATTGATTGAATACGTACTTTTTTATTTATTTATTTTATTTCTCACGTACTGAGCCTCCAGTGCATTGAGGACTGGCATTAGGCCTGAGCCAATTATGCCAGCATAATTTTGGGCATAATAGGTTTGCCAAAGCATCGAGCATAATGCCAGCATACATATTAGGTGGTTTTTGAGGATTTTTTTTTTTTTTTTTTTTTTTTTGAAATGCAAAGAATTAAATAGTTGTCTAAGCTTGCATCGGTATATGAGAGAAGAGGCTCTGACACATGTGAAAGCACATGGTTACAATTAGACTCTGTGATAAGTAATATACTGATTCATAGTACATTTTCTTTGAACATCCAAGTTCGCTATCATTATGACTCTAATAATTTTCCATCGTTATTGGAGTATTTGATTGGGCATAATAGGTACATTTCAAAGCATAATAGGTAAATTTGACAAGCATTAGAGCAGAGCATAATAGATGAAAAATGAAGCAGAATTGGCCCAGACCTAACTGGCATACATACATCCCGTGAGCAACCCTTCCTGCATTTTAAATGTTTTTATCAAGTGCAGCACTTGTGAGTCATCTCTGTAGTCCAGACTGAGGCGCTAATGAGTGCTAATCCCATGCAGTCATGCTCGCCAGGTGGACCACATGAAGGTGGCTTGGTGATAACCAGCTGGTGGCAGAGAAGCCATTCGTTGTCATGGCAAGTTGCCAATGGAGATTTAGGGGTCGGTTATTATTCTGAGCCGAGTGGTTGGCAAATTGTATTTATTTTCTCCCAGCAGTGACACTGGTATGTTCACGTTGTAAGGTACCGGGTTATTAGTGGATACCGTAGGTGTGGTTTATTTGACGGCATGCATGTGGATGTGGTGTATTTGATGGCATGCATGCTGGTGTGGTTTGCTTGCTCCGTTTGGTCATTTGATCAACTGAAGGTTTCAAACTTGTGAGCTTGTTAGGATTGAGAATGATATTACTAACCTGTGCTACTGGACCTAATGAAGTTCCTGCAATCTGCTGCCAAATTACTCCATTTTAAAATTGAAAAAAGTGTCGAGTGTCAACAGACAAATATGCCCTTGAAAATTGCACACCATAATCATGCAGTTTTATTTATTTGTTTGTTTATTTTAGTCACTTCATCGCATGGCTTTTTTTTTGTTTTGTTTTTCATATATTAATTTGTTCCTACTTATAGTCTCTGTTAAATATTCCCATCATGCCATTCGTACCTGTTATGGTGAGTGTCCTCATCCTTGAACAGATTTCTGTTTGTGTGTGTGTGTGTGTGTGTGCGCGTGCGTGCATTGTTGGATGAGGTCTGATTGTTTTGTGTTGATGGGTGTGCCATGATGACCAAATAGTTACCATGGTATCAGCTGAGGTAAGACTGCATTTTTATATCCACTTCTGTTGTAACTTGTTAGTGGTTATATGAGTGAAGATAGGTAACCATAGCATGTTGCTGGTGAGGACTGGGACCAAAGTGTGTTACTGGTTCCAGTAAGGACTGGGACCTTAAGTACTGGTGCTGGTATGGACTGGGACCTTAAGTACTGGTGCTGGTATGGACTGGGACCTTAAGTACTGGTGCTGGTATGGACTGGGGCCATAGGTACTGGTGCTGGTATGGACTGGGGACCATAGGTACTGGTGCTGGTATGGACTGGGACCATAGGTACTGGTGCTGGTATGGACTGGGGCCATAGTACTGGTGCTGGTATGGACTGGGACCATAGATACTTGTGGGTCCACAACTCAAGTTGTGTAGAATAGGGGCCCACTTGGGTATTTCTGTTGACGCTGCCACCAGGGAGAACTCCAGGTAGCCACTCTGCACAGATAAAATTCTTATTGCAGACTGACATGATAAAGGACTCCAAAAGGTTATGAGTGACTCAGAACTTTTATAGACATAAATTGGATGAACATAACTACAGTACTGGTATAATGAACAATAAACATCAATTAATGAATACATACATTGCTCACATCACAACCGCAACACAAATATGCATGAGTTCATGTTCCAGTAGTTAAAATGCTCTCTCGTTCTGAGTTTCACGGCTACGTGGGAGTGGCCCCACAGTACTGGTACTGGTATGGACTGGGGCCATAGGTACTGGTACGGACTGGGACCATAGGTACTGGTACGGACTGGGACCATAGGTACTGGTACGGACTGGGGCCATGCACAAACAGCTCTATAATCATTTCCACGAGTGATATGGCAGAATAAGCAAGTCTAGTTTCTATCACTGTCTGTGTGTGTGTGTGTGTGTGTGGGGTGGGGGAGGGGGGGGGGGGGGGGGGGGGGGTGCCAAAGTGCTGGTTGATTGAAGATGGCCCTCAGGATAGTAAATAGCATGCAGTACTGTGATGGTGTATCTGGTAGTTGAATTTAGGACAGCACTCTTCTTCTTTCTCATAGCCCACCATTTTCCTTTATCGTTTTTTTTGTTTTTTTTTGTTTTTGTTTTGTTTGTTTTTCCTTCTGTTAAGGTGCTCATAATTTGTGACTTTTCCCAGTTTACTGTGCACTAAGTTGCTGTAATACATTCTAAAAATGTCTCTGGGAAGTTGGTGATAGCTGCCACCATTTTCCACTTGGCGCTAAAAAGTCCCGGCTGCACCATTATACGTAAATTCTATGTTTAAAGGATACGTATAACTTGCAAGTGTTTTGTTTAGCTTTAAATGTAGTGTATTTATCACCTCTAAAGTTTGTTGTTTTTGTTTTTGTTTTGTTTTTGTTTTGCATCCAATTTGAGATAATGCAAGACCAAGATGGTGGAATACTTATTGAAATGTGTTGTGTTACTGAGAGGTCGGTAATAAAATATTTAGTCATGTCTATTGTCAGTCTATTGCCATTTGCTGTTGAAGTAATTAGATGAGCCATTTGAGAATGATTATTATGTACTATCAGAGGAAAGGTCACTTCTTGCACATAACACTAGTGGTGTGCTTTAGCGTTAATGGCGAGAGAGCCAGCCAAAAGAAGTTTTAATTACATTCTCAATATAAGCATTGAGACCCTCTGGCTATCTACAAATTATAGTACGGTATAACTGGATAACAAATTTTGTCTTTCTATAAATTCTTGTCGTTAGTTTTTCTTGGAATTCCAGGGAAGTCTTTACTTACTTTCGGAAGTTGACTTTTATTTTATTAAACTTTAATACTTGGGAATAACTTCTTATACTGTATATGTACGATCGCCGTAGTTACTTAACCATTTCAATCAAATGTGAAAGTGGACAGTCAGTGATAGACTTTTAAAAAATAATAATAAAGTATTATTTAGAGAGAGACCATTTCACTTGTAGTTCTTCTCCTGATCAGTGTGTTGGCAGAGTGCACTCTCATAGTTCGTAAATTAACACCCACCATGTAATCTCAGGCAGACATCACATTCACTGGGTGATGACAGACAACCTTCTCTAGGCCACACAGTGAGACCCAACGTACCCTGACTGAAGATGAACCTAGACTCCATGACATCACCCAGTGTGTCTGTCATTCTACCAGGACACTCGCTCTTGATACTGCATCTACACAAGCCCATACTGGGTATAGGCTCAATCTCACGCCATTACAGCATAGAGAACCTTTGAGAAAGCTAGAATTGGGCTGTTCTACAGTGAAGTAGCCAGTGAATTGTGAGTTAAAATCAGCCAATATGGGGGGATTCTGGGGATAAGCTCCGACTTTCCTGCTCCTGTCCTTGTTAGTTTTTTCATGCTTCCACTTATCAGGTCATATAAAATAGAATGAACTTTCTTTGGTCAAAGGGACGTTAAAGAAAATAGATGGCATATCGAGCACTTAGCACCTCGACGTGACACTAGGTCATCAAAGTTGATGTAGACTAGTTAAGATTTTAAATCGTTATTTAGGCTATGTCAGGTGAAGTGTTGATGGTGCAAGATAGTCCAGAGCTGGACAAGTGTTTAGGCTTGTAAAGTCACTGTCTTAACTGTGTTGAAAACTTAGCTGCATAGAGAACCTCATGAAGTATTTTGAATTTGTGGCAAAGAAGTTTCTTTAAAAATCCCAAGGATAATTATGTATTTTTGTCCAGAAGCTAGGTAATGTTCGACCGTATGGTAAGGCATGGTCAACCTTAACTGAATAGTGTTATTGCACATTATACATACCCACCTTATGTGTGTGTGTGTGTGTGTGTGTGTGAACGCATGGTTATTTGTCTGAGCACCAGTTGTTCATACTCAGAAACGCTTATAGCATTCACAATTTATTTGTAATTCAATTGCAGAGTCCTTTGTTAATTTTTCATACTGAGATAGAATAGGCCACATTATAAATAGTGCCCACCACACTAAGACTAGCAGGTGTTAACATGTAGTCATGGTAGTTGAGTCCAGTGGGAGATTGTGGTTATATGGTAAAGGAATATAATATGTGTGGATCACTTGACAATGTCACATTACGACAGCATTGTGTGTGTGTGTGTGTTAACTGCTCGCAGACGGAACACGAGATTCGCTCCCATGTGATGAAGGAGACTCAGGAGCGCGTGCGATTGTTTGAAGAGAGTCACAGACGCTGGCAGCAAGAGCAGCAGCAGATGCAGCCTTCTCCCTTGCAGCCTGCTGCGGACCTATGAGCCACGCCCACCAATGAAACTCACACAGGACAATGGCAGACTTATTTTCAGTAGGTTATGTATGCAGTTCACTATAGGCTGCTGGTCATGGGGATTCCCCTATGAGCCTAGGTCTGGGAAATGGGAAAGTCCCATGTGTAAATTGTGTGCTGGCAGTTAGTTGTTTGAGGTAGGGATTCAGAGCATTTCATATTTCATTAGTTTCACTGTGCCATTTTTTTTTTTTAGTCATATCTCTCAACTGATTTGAATGTTATGTATGTTTGGGTTGTCATGGTATATTCGTTGGAAGGGAAGTGCAGCTGCTCCTGCACAGCTATCATGTCACAGGACACTGTGTGATCTAATGGTCTAGTTTGATGCTGCTCTCTGTGGCAACCTTATGTAGAAGTAATTAGTGTAAATTACTCGATCTTGTGATCATGGAGGATTAAGAGACACTACATATGTTCTATGTTCCAGTTTTTGTTCCATTATGTTACTCTATGCAGGAAAGGTAGGAAAAGGGTCGAGTTGGTCAGATATGTTACTCTATGCAGGAAAGGTAGGAAAAGGGTTGAGTTGGTCAGATATGTTACTCTATGCAGGAAAGGTAGGAAAAGGGTCGAGTTGGTCAGATATGTTACTCTATGCAGGAAAGGTAGGAAAAGGGTCGAGTTGGTCAGATATGTTACTCTATGCAGGGACTTAGGAAAGGGTCGAGTTGGTCAGATATGTTACTCTATGCAGGGACTTAGGCGAAAGGGTCGAGTTGGTCAGATATGTTATTCTATGCAGGGACTTAGGAAAGGGTTGAGTTGGTCAGATATGTTATTCTATGCAGGGACTTAGGAAAGGGTCGAGTTGGTCAGATATGTTACTCTATGCAGGGACTTAGGAAAGGGACGAGTTGGTCAGATATGTTATTCTATGCAGGGACTTAGGAAAGGGTCGAGTTGGTCAGATATGTTACTCTATGCAGGGACTTAGGAAAGGGTCGAGTTGGTCAGATATGTTACTCTATGCAGGGACTTAGGAAAGGGTTGAGTTGGTCAGATATGTTACTCTATGCAGGGACTTAGGAAAGGGTCGAGTTGGTCAGATATGTTACTCTATGCAAGGACTTAGGAAAGGGTCGAGTTGGTCAGATATGTTACTCTATGCAGGGACTTAGGAAAGGGTTGAGTTGGTCAGATATGTTACTCTATGTAGGGACTTAGGAAAGGGTCAAGTTGGTCAGATATGTTACTCTATGCAAGGACTTAGGAAAGGGTCGAGTTGGTCAGATATGTAACTCTATGCAGGGACTTAGGAAAGGGTTGAGTTGGTCAGATATGTTACTCTATGCAGGGACTTAGGAAAGGGTCGAGTTGGTCAGATATGTTATTCTATGCAAGGACTTAGGAAAGGGTCGAGTTGGTCAGATATGTTACTCTATGCAGGGACTTAGGAAAGGGTTGAGTTGGTCAGATATGTTATTCTATGCAGGGACTTAGGAAAGGGTTGAGTTGGTCAGATATGTTACTCTATGCAGGGACTTAGGAAAGGGTCGAGTTGGTCAGATATGTTATTCTATGCAAGGACTTAGGAAAGGGTCGAGTTGGTCAGATATGTTACTCTATGCAGGGACTTAGGAAAGGGTTGAGTTGGTCAGATATGTTATTCTATGCAGGGACTTAGGAAAGGGTTGAGTTGGTCAGATATGTTACTCTATGCAGGGACTTAGGAAAGGGTCGAGTTGGTCAGATATGTTATTCTATGCAAGGACTTAGGAAAGGGTCGAGTTGGTCAGATATGTTACTCTATGCAGGGACTTAGGAAAGGGTTGAGTTGGTCAGATATGTTATTCTATGCAGGGACTTAGGAAAGGGTTGAGTTGGTCAGATATGTTACTCTATGCAGGGACTTAGGAAAGGGTCGAGTTGGTCAGATATGTTATTCTATGCAAGGACTTAGGAAAGGGTCGAGTTGGTCAGATATGTTACTCTATGCAGGGACTTAGGAAAGGGTTGAGTTGGTCAGATATGTTATTCTATGCAGGGACTTAGGAAAGGGTTGAGTTGGTCAGATATGTTACTCTATGCAGGGACTTAGGAAAGGGTCGAGTTGGTCAGATATGTTATTCTATGCAAGGACTTAGGAAAGGGTCGAGTTGGTCAGATATGTTACTCTATGCAGGGACTTAGGAAAGGGTTGAGTTGGTCAGATATGTTATTCTATGCAGGGACTTAGGAAAGGGTTGAGTTGGTCAGATATGTTACTCTATGCAGGGACTTAGGAAAGGGTCGAGTTGGTCAGATATGTTATTCTATGCAAGGACTTAGGAAAGGGTCGAGTTGGTCAGATATGTTACTTATGACAGAAGATATGTTACTCTATGCAGGACTTAGGAAAGGGTCGAGTTGGTCAGATATGTTACTCTATGCAGGGACTTAGGAAAGGGTCGAGTTGGTCAGATATGTTATTCTATGCAGGGACTTAGGAAAGGGTTGAGTTGGTCAGATATGTTACTCTATGCAGGGACTTAGGAAAGGGTCGAGTTGGTCAGATATGTTATTCTATGCAAGGACTTAGGAAAGGGTCGAGTTGGTCAGATATGTTACTCTATGCAGGGACTTAGGAAAGGGTTGAGTTGGTCAGATATGTTATTCTATGCAGGGACTTAGGAAAGGGTTGAGTTGGTCAGATATGTTACTCTATGCAGGGACTTAGGAAAGGGTCGAGTTGGTCAGATATGTTATTCTATGCAAGGACTTAGGAAAGGGTCGAGTTGGTCAGATATGTTACTCTATGCAGGGACTTAGGAAAGGGTTGAGTTGGTCAGATATGTTATTCTATGCAGGGACTTAGGAAAGGGTTGAGTTGGTCAGATATGTTACTCTATGCAGGGACTTAGGAAAGGGTCGAGTTGGTCAGATATGTTATTCTATGCAAGGACTTAGGAAAGGGTCGAGTTGGTCAGATATGTTACTCTATGCAGGGACTTAGGAAAGGGTTGAGTTGGTCAGATATGTTATTCTATGCAGGGACTTAGGAAAGGGTTGAGTTGGTCAGATATGTTACTCTATGCAGGGACTTAGGAAAGGGTCGAGTTGGTCAGATATGTTATTCTATGCAAGGACTTAGGAAAGGGTCGAGTTGGTCAGATATGTTACTCTATGCAGGGACTTAGGAAAGGGTTGAGTTGGTCAGATATGTTATTCTATGCAGGGACTTAGGAAAGGGTTGAGTTGGTCAGATATGTTACTCTATGCAGGGACTTAGGAAAGGGTCGAGTTGGTCAGATATGTTATTCTATGCAAGGACTTAGGAAAGGGTCGAGTTGGTCAGATATGTTACTCTATGCAGGGACTTAGGAAAGGGTCGAGTTGGTCATATATGTTATTCTATGCAAGGACTTAGGAAAGGGTCGAGTTGGTCAGATATGTTACTCTATGCAGGGACTTAGAAAGGGTCGGGTTGGTCAGATTTGGGCCGGCCAACATTGAGCATGTTCTGTGGGCATTGCTACACGTGAAGTGGATGTGGTTGCTAATTACCTCTTTACCTCAATATGCTTGTGTAATACATATTCCCAAACATTTCTTAATTCAAACCCTTGAGGGTATATATGCAAGAATATGAGTTTGCTCATCATTATACATGTATATACACTCAAACCTCTCTTATCCGGACAGTCTGGGACCAAGGGGTGTCCGTAACTAAGAAATGTCCGTAACTCAGAAATACTTAATTTATTCGGTGATGAACCGTGTATACAATTAATTGGCGAGCGAGCGTAGCGAGCGAGACACTTACAGGGGTAACACAATCGAAAATCGGGGATGTTAGTTTATTTATTTATATATATGGACGTACGTATGTCATTTTGTACTTTGACCCTCCGTATTTTAGTGTTTGCTCGGCGTTCGACTCCGTCCCAAATTGCACTAAACAGAATCCTCTGGTTTATCGATCAGTACCCGTATCACCCTAGAAATTGAATTGTTTACCGTTTTGAATTCTTTTGCGGGTGCAGTTAAAACTTGAAAACTTAAAGGACTTCCATTTCTATTCGAGTTAGTGGCGGTGGTAAGTCAATGTGCTCTTTGTCATGGTTATAAGCCGTGCGCAACAGTATTTACTTGAAAATACATTGTCCACTAGACTACTGCGAAGGTAAGTCTGTGTAGGTTCATGTCCAGTTGTGTCAAGGCATTCTAAAGAATATCACAAAGAAAACTTTTAAATAAGGTGTATTGTTTTGTTGTTGTTTTTTTCCTTCAATTCAAGCAGTTGCAGAGAGTTGTTACTATGGCACTGAAATCCCTTTACCCTGTATGCGAAATTAAAAAACTGGACCTTATTTTCAGTAGCTTCAGTGTTAGAAGTCAAAATCATTCATATAAAAATAGTATAGTCTTTAGGCTCGCTCGCCATTTGTGCTCAAGCACATCACTAGTTATTTGATAATTGAATTAGTATATTACTTAAAATCAACAAAAACACCTGTAAATACATGAATCAATTTATTTAAAATATGAAGTGATTTTAGTTTGCTTCATAGATTTCAAGGACGCTGAGCTGCATCGTCTCTCCAACTTTTTACCAGCATAAGATGTGCAGGGTGTGTGTTGCCTTTGGACTCCAACCACTTCAAAGCAGTATCGAAAGCAGCACAAGCTTGCGATGGAGTAACTGCATTTGAAGAAGCTTCATATTCATTTTCGGACTCAGATTCTTCTCTCTCTTGCAACACATCTTCTACAATTTCTTCATCGTTCTTGTCCAAATATCATTCACTGTAGATTTTGGAACACCAAACTGTCCAGACACTGCCTCACTGACTTCCCTTTCTTAACTTCTGATATTATCTCCAGCTTTCTTTCTAGAGTTAAAACGCTACGTTTGCGTTTAGTTACCACGACCTTGCCTCCACCGCCGCTGGTCGTTGAGTTCTTAGAAGAACTAGCAGCCCCACTGCCTTTCAAATAATTTTGAGAAGAACTAGCAGCGATGCCACCGGTCAACGAGTTCTGAGAAGAACTAGCGGTAGACGCACTAACTGCCTGTTGATTTCCCTGCTCCATCTCCGCACACAATGCTACGATCGAATACACTCGAAGTGCCACGTGCGAAATATTTTCCCGATTTTATTCGTTTAATTTGGTAGCTTTCCGACTACACTGACGGTCCGTACGCAGTCAATAATTTTAGTTTGTGTCCGGTAGACAGAGGTGTCCGTAATTTAGACGAACGGATAAGAGAGGTTCGAGTGTACAATACCATCAAACATTCTTTGACATGTGAAATCATCAGCTTTTAAATAATACACTGAATATTTCAAGCATCACAATCTTCACAAGAAAGTGTCTGAGAGACATATGTCATTGTCTAATGTATTTTTTTAAATTATTATTATTTTATTTATTTATTTATTTTATTTTTTCAGTGCTAAGGATTAGCATCAGTTATGATTTCATAACTTGTGTAAACATCTTTCAGACGGGAGTCACATGAATTGTGCTGTAACATCCGCTTATATTTTATTGTTGCAGGTTTTTCCAAGGTATTTGTACGGAATGGACTACGAGACCCCACCCACTCTGCAATCATCCCTACCAATCCAACATAAACTAAATGAATGCATTAATCACAGGAGTCCCAGCAATTATCATGAATTGTAATAAAAGAATCACCCATTTATTTTTGTTACTATTGTATGTTACTCTGGCATGCGTTCGCATGTGCTTACCAATCGATTTACTTGTCAAATTCAAATCTCAACTTATTGTTGATTCAATAACAACTTAATTAGCTAAATTATTCTCTGGGTGAATAGATATATCATGGCCGTGGTCTTATAATAGTTTGTTACCGTACCAAGTGGAATTCATGTCATCACTGACTCCAGCTACTTGTAAGATAGCCTATCATGAGTCCTTACAACCGCTTTTTAAAGTTTATTCTAGTTCGCATGATAGCTGAGAGTCTGGAGTCCCACAATAGGTAGGGTAATAACGTCATTTAATGGGGGGGAAATGAAAATAAATTTTAAAAAAGTATCATTTATAACAAGCTTCTTTTTTATCTTTTTTGTAAAATTGCAGCTGAGTGAAGGGCTGGAAGAGGATATAAAGAGAAAAACATGTAATCGATCTAGTTTATTGTTGGCCTAATAAGATAATGGAGTCCTCTTAAAATACATTCTAAACCAATTCTATTCAATGTCCTAAATATTTAGTTTATGGTATGCGATATCCAGTTTAATTAAACACTTGGATTCTCAACTAGCCTATTAATGAAGTGCAGAAATGTCAAGACAATTCCCACAACCCATGAGAAAATAAACGTGTGTACTTCAAGTCTTGAAGGACAATCTACCATGTCACTCTAAACATTGTGTCAAAATAAAAACAAAATATCTAGTTTGTTGTCAACAATCAATTTAGTACTTGGTACTTTCACAGAAACTGGTGTCGTTTCAACAACAAGTGGGGAAATTAACTGCCAAGTCTAGCTCGGGCCTTCCACAACAGTGTGAAAAAATACATTGCATAAATAGACCCCAGGCAAACAGATGCTGTCAAATCTTCAAAAAAAAAAGAAGCTGTCTTCAAAAATAACAGCAACATGAAGGGTTATATGGCTTTCTGTTCATTTCTTGCTGCAGCCATGGCTATTGCATCTGCAGGTAGATTCTTATGCAGGCCTAGCTGATTCTGACCTATAATATTGTATTTGATGTTTAGTATTTTGTTAAAACGAGTTTATATTTTTGTGGCATTTTTCATTTATCAATTAGGTTTCTTCATATCGTAGGAGCTACCACCTGCTCAATTGTTATTTTATTTAGTATTGTGATTTTTACCACTAGAATTGTGCACTACCTGTCTTTCTTGCATTGCAAAGTTTATGATGCATTCGTTTTCTATTTAGTTGACCGACAGGCTATTCTAAAAGCAGCTGTACAAGAGGTGGGAGATTATATGGATAAAGTGGACAAAATGGCGTCTTCCAGCAGTATTTCAAAGTCCATGAGGCCGTACACGGAATCTAGTCAGGCCATTGGAAGAGCCAGGATTAGGTTTGAAAAAATGGTGCGAGCAGCAGAAAGAAGAATGATCCAACAGGATCGGGAAGAGAAGATGGGACAAACCAACGAGCAAGCAATGGCAGAATCTTACGCCAATGAGCTCTTCCACAAGCCTGGTACTATCCTGACTTCTGACGAGATTGCGTCATTATTTCAGGCCTCCGGGTGTGCTCAATTGTCAGGAGAGACTCCACAATGTGGCATCAGCAAGAGAAGGCGTTGGCGTACTGCCAGTGGAGTGTGTAACAACAGGGTGAACAAATTCTACGGCTCCGCAAACACGCCCATGATCCGACTCATCCCGGCACAGTATGAAGATGGCATCAGTACTCCACGAGGGGCACTCCAAATGTCCGGGAGTCCGCTAGTCCCTCAGCCATTTGCTCCTCCGTTCCCAAGTGCTCGAACTGTCAGTACTTATATAGTGCGAGATCAGGAGGTCAATGACACCATACACACCATGCTGCTTATGCAGTGGGGGCAGTTCATGGATCATGACCTCGATGCCATGCCAGAGTTTGAACGCTGCCCCACGGACAGTTGCGATATCAACGAGGAGTGTGCTCCTATTTTGGTGAGTGATGCGGACCAGGGCGTGTTAACGCAGAATAACGGCAGATGCCACCCGTTTCGCCGCTCCCTTGGAGTCTGTGCGTGGTCTAATAATATTAGGGCTAGAGAAAACATGAATAGCATCTCTCATTTTATTGATGGGTCTACCATATACCACCATGATCAGACGATCCAAGACACAGTCCTTCGTAGCCCAGGTTCATTTCTACTAACAACCACTGAGACAGGTTAGGATGATGATAGCAGATACACACAAATTAAGAACTCTCTTTCAGATTATATGGTTGATGGTTCATTATATTATTAGTATGATTTCATATGATTGATATGATTTTATATTATTATTATTATTATTATTATTATTATTGTTATTATTATTATTATTATTGTTATTATTATTTTTATTGTTATTATTATTATTATTATTACGTTTGTTATCTACATTTCCTTGTTGATAGCAGCTGCTTAAGCATATTCATTGCTGCTCTTGTTGTTGTTGTTGTTGTTGTTGTAATCAGGCAACTTGCTTCCGGATGCTGATCTCGCCACTTTCCCACACATTGTCACCTGTCGTGACAATACGATCACCTGCTTCCTTGCTGGAGATGCCCGCACTAATGAGCAGCCAGGCCTCATCTCCATGCACACTCTGTGGGTCAGGGAGCACAACAGAGTGGCTCAACTGATTAAGGATACAACTAACTTTGACGATGAGCATACCTTCCAACTTGCTCGCAGCATTGTTATCGCGGAAATACAGAAGATCACGTATACCGACTACCTGCCCAAGATTCTCGGCCCTAACTTGATCCCCGACTATAATAGCTATAGCAACAATATAGTTCCAAACTTACCGAATGCTTTTGCAACAGCTGCTTTTAGATTTGGTCACAGCCAAGTTCAGCCAGCATTCGAGTTTGTAGGCGACGATGGCGTCTCGACTGTCAAGTCTTTAAATGAAGTTTTCTTTAACCCTGATCTCATAAGGAGTGTTGGAATTGAACCTGTTCTCCGTGGAATGCTTATAAACCCATCCCGAGCTTTGGATGAATTCATCAACAGTGTCCTCACCTCACACCTGCTTTCCAGGGATCCCGATGCTCCTGGTCAGGACTTGGCTTCACGGAATATTCAGCGAGGGAGAGAACATGGAATTCCACCGTATGGAGTCTGGAAGCGCTGGGCGAGACGTGTGTGCAATATCGAGAGTGACTTCAGGAGCGACATGGTGAAGGTGAGATTACTAGAAGTGTACGGGAGTATTGAGAACGTGGATCTGTTTGTGGCCGGACTTGCAGAGAAGCCACTCCCAGGAGGACTCGTTGGAGCTACCTTTGGATGCATCATTTCCATAGCCTTCACTAATGTCCGTGATGGCGATCGCTTCTTTTACAAGAGGAGGAGACCAAACAATCCCGGGAGGAACAGGGACAGGCTCTTCACTGTGAGCCAAATCATGGAAGTCGACAAGACCTCACTGTCAAGGGTGATTTGCAACAATGCTCAAATAAATATGATTCAAAAGGATGCTTTTGTACTGCCTGGTATGAATGGCAATGACGTGGTCAGCTGCTCAGACTTGTCTGCTTTGCCTGACGTGGATCTTTCAGAATGGATAGAACCAGCTCTCGGGAATGACGACGATGAAGAAATGTTAGCCAGTGAAGAAATGGAAGATGACAAGGATCTATTTGCCATGCTAGAATCCATTGTAGACAGGCTTGAAAAGGAAGAAGTTGAGAGTACCAACCCATATCAAGAGGAAGAAAATCAGAAGGTGCAAGAGGAGGACATGATGAATTCTCAGGGAATTATGAAATGGTGGAGCCAGAACCAGATGATGCCCAAGGGCACAATGAAGCCTCCACCACCACCTGGCATTCATGAGCAAGGTCTACAGAACCAGATGATGCCCAAGGGCACAATGAAGCCTCCACCACCGCCTGGAGGCTTCCCAATGCCCATTCATGAGCAAGGTCCACAGAACCAGATGATGCCCAAGGGCACAATGAAGCCTCCACCACGGCCTGGAGGCTTCCCAATGCCCATTCATGAGCAAGGTCCACAGAACCAGATGATGCCCAAGGGCACAATGAAGCATCCACCACCGCCTAGAGGCTTCCCAATGCCCGTTCATGAGCAAGGCTCAAATGGTCCTGATATAGAAAAAATCAAGAAGATGTCTGCTCTCCTTGATGAGCTGATTGGGAAGATGTCTCGCAAATAAGAAGGAACATACTCAAACTGAGGGAAATTAGATGCTACACTGTTCTATACACACACTACATGCTATTGTCCTTTAAATACTTTGTTTCCCTTTCATGATACAATTGATTATAAAAAAAAAATTTTTTTTTAAATTTGGCTATGTTTACTGACAGTGAGAGTGTATTATTACACCTCTTTATTTTAAGTATAGGAAATGAATATATAGGACTAAATGAATACGGTAACAAAGCACCAGGCCAGCAATCTTCTATGAATCATGGCTCTTTATAATATGCAGACTCACCTGGGCAGACGGGTTTGGTGGCATCAATTTCTGATTTTGAAAGGAAAGATAGTTTTATATTTAATTTAAATGTTTGCTTATAATCAGAAGCCCGGACAAGTCTGCTAACCATATCACCTCACAACATTTGGTTTATCAGCAAAGAGGTCAAAACAGAAGAAAAGGGTCATAGTGCACCTAGCTATTACAATATTAATTCCACTATGCAAGGCTACTTAGCTAACTGTTTTCGTGTCAGGGAGAACTAGGTTATGTAACGTTTGCTTTCAGAGACGTCTACTTGTACATTGGCTGAAAAAGGACTTGTTTGCTTGTCTTAGTTTTTCATTTTGATATGTTGAAGTGAGTAGAGATGGTATTCAGTGTTATGATAATGAGCTGAGTCAGCAGTTGTGAATGGACAAGTCGTGTAAACTGCAAAATTTGACATTCTAGCAGTAGGATGTAAATGTATGTGTATTTGTTTTGTATGTGTGTCATTGTGTTTGTTTTTTTTAATTAACTAGCTAGCTACATTAGCTAAGTTATAATCATTTTTCAGAAGCCAGGACTCAATTGGGTAGAATGCACACACTCCTACAAATGGCTGTTTTTTTTTTTAGCCAGAAGACCTAGGGTAGTTGATGTTGTTAAGACCAGAAAGTGAACACAGGTGCCGTGCTTCTGTGAGCTCCCCAGCGCACGGAACGAACGTGAACACTTAAATTCAAGTGTTAGTGGTAAAGGGTCTTCATAACCATTTTAAAATTTGAATTGTAGTTCAAATTTTGTAGGCGTTGTAATGGAAAAGAAATCATCTGCAGGGTTGAAGAATTATTTTGCCGTTAGGAGGCGAACAGCCACAGTCGAAGAAGATAGAAAGGTTAAAGCTCCTATAAATTCATCGAAGGTCGCTCGTTCTCCGTCTAAGGGTAATGAGCAAGTAGTTTTATATTGCTAGCTTCGTGTAGCTAACTCTATCTTAAAGCTAGTAGATTGCTTGAGGCATTATTTCAATCGCCTGACTGCAACAAGCTTGTGAAGTCATCAAGGCTATGTCCGAATAAATGCTAGTATTGGCAGTGAAATTCTACTGTGATATTAGTCAATCTTGCTAAGTGTAAAAATGTAGGAACTTCTTAGCTAGTCCCATTGTACTCTGAGCATGTGCATCCATTCTATTGCCCCTGTTATTATTGGTACTTGCTTCATCAATTTCAATAAAATTTATCATCTATCTATTTATCATCTGTTGACTAAGACTCCGTATTTATCAATCTCTCCCAACTTCCACTCTGCATAGAGGTCTTGAGTGTCCTCCAGTCACCATCACGATGTCCGTCGCGATGTCCACCACACAAATCCTCACCTCTCAAACGGAACAGAGATGGAGCTCCCAAACTAGAGAGATTCGACTTCATTGAGTTTGACAGCCCCACAAAGAAGGAGAAGAGAGTGTTAGTTTGTTGTTGTGTCGTGGGTGAAGTGGTTTGCGTAGGTGATAGTATATTATGTAATCAATGTTGCATACACGTGTGCATGAGTGTCCCATTGTCTACCTGCACATATCACCAGGTGAGTTAGTTATAGTAGGTATAAGGGGACTGTATGTAGGGACAGGGTGCGTCCAACGTAATGCTCAAAGATTGCTGATGCAGTAATCACTGCAGTATTACTCCTTGTTTTAGACTAGGTCCACTTGCTGCAGATTATTATAAAAGAAGAAGACATAATTGTTCAGTTTTACATCTAAAGCTCCTTTAGTACAAGAAGACGCAGATGGCCGTGAATTGAAGACCCTTTACCATAATATTAACCCCCTCCCCCTCCCCCCAAAAAACAAAAACAAAAAACAACAACCTTGCCCGGTTTTGGTAGATGAGATCTTGGTTTGGTACTTTACATAATGCAATGCTACTATTACAAATATGGAGTTAAGAAAGTATTTATAGTAGTTTGCAAAAATTAGCTGTTAAAGGTTATATACTTCTGAACTTTAGTAGTGCAAGCTTTTTGAACACAATAAGTGTAGCTCTTTTTATTATTATTGTATAATGTAGCTTTGCGTACAAATCTCCTGTAATTGTGAAAGTCAATTTTTATCAGTTTCTAGTTTTGTTGTTTTAAGCTGCCGGCTCAAGCACACCACTAACAACAATAACAATATGTAACAATACATAATTAACATGTTTATTGTTCTTTTACACAGTTCTTTATCTGGCAATGACCTACCTTTACCCAAATCCTACCAAGTCTTGGCAGAGCAGTTTCGGTGTACGGATGTGATAGTAGACATGTTGCGGAGGAGGAAGGAGACCTGCACATTCAGCAAACTGAAGAAAGCAGTGGAGGACATGAGTGGCAAGTAAGGCAGACTCACCAGTATAGTCATAGGAAGTGAGTCAGATGATAGAATTCACCGTTATTCCCCACCCCACCCCCACCCCCACCCCCCACCCCACCCCCTGTATTTCTTTTTTTTCCTTCTTTTTTATTTCTTCTTGTTGGCCCTGAAAACTAGTATTTTAAAACGTACAACTTCTGTCATGTTGTTGATTGACATTGTTGTTCGTTCCAGCTTGTATTTGATGCAGACATTTTGGGTCTCACCATTCTTTTGTTTGTTTGTTTGTTTGTTGTCGTGTCCTTTCCTTCCTTCCATTCTTTAAATGTTTTTCTTCTCAAGTTGTGTTCTCCATAGTGTAAGAAATTGTCAGCAGATCTGTCACTCCTATATTGAGAGAGAGTCACAGTAATCTCTCTCTCTATCATTCATTCGTTCGTTCATTCATTTTGTTGTCTAACTATTTCTGAGAGTGTTGCAATATCTTTGTTCCACTCTCTGGAAGATTTACAGGGACTATATTTTTTATTTTATTTATTTATTTTTTTTGCCTGGTGAAAGCTTCAAATTCAAACAAATAGATTTTCAATTTTTGTCATGCTTTCAAGCATAAATGAATTTAACCTCCATGATGATTTGGTACAGGGCATTTTCTGTGAAGACGCTGGCACAGTTGAAGACTGTGTATCCTCGTTCCTTCAAACATAGCTACCAGAGCAACGTCCCTGGTGGTAACCCCACTAGCCGCACCAAACACCAGCTGGTCATAGAGGCCAACATGGAGGAACGAGCTCTGGACTTCTCTCTCACTCCTGCTACCATGGCAACTCACTTCACCTCCGCCAGCTTCATACATCGCCGCAGGATCTTTCATCGCGGGCTGATTGCTATGGTAAAGGGTCATCACAAAGAGTTCCTAGCCACTCTGGAGCCTCCGTTGGAGATACCAGATAGAGAAGTTCTCAGATGGCATGAGGAATTTGACCTGGAGTCTGTATCTGAAGTGCCTGAGGCCGATATGCCGAAACCTCCGGTCAAAGGTAATGCAGAATCTTGTGCAAGCTATGGTTCCAGTTTAGTTTCTTGAAATAAGAATTAGAACAAGTTTGTTGGTCTTCTTGATCCAGTGTAGAATAAAGAAGCACTGCGACACACACACACATACACACACACGAGAGAGCCTTTAGGATATCAGTTGTATGCCAGTTACTCATCACTAATAAAACAACAACAACAATAATAATAACAATAACAGTAATAATAACAATAACATCAGCAACAATAATAATGCCTTGCAAACTGGCAATCTCCCAAAAAATTCCATGTATTTTATGTCTAATGATTGGATTGATGGACTGGTACAAGTAAAGGTAAAATTTATAGAGGAATTTTTTTTCTTTTCTTTCATTTTTTTGTTTTAGATCAGGCAGTGATGTCAGCCAAGCAGCTGCTTCTATCTCACGTAATGTCTCCTCACGGCAAGAAATCTGCTTCGAGTGACGCAGCTGAACCTGAAGTTGCGTGCAAGTCAGAGAAGACTGAAGATGCCTCTCCCAAGACAGTGACACAAAGGGGAAGCCCCGTCAAGACTGGTGTGCCTGGCACCCCAGCAGAAGCGACAGGAGGGGCTTCACCTAGCACTCCAGTGACTCCTGGAAGATCCCCAGCCAAGACTGGTAGTCCGGGGACTCCGGGCAAGCGAGGCCTTGACAAAGACTCCAGCCATCTTCGAGGAGTGTCGAGGAAACTCATAGAGAAGGTGAATGCTTGTTTTTGTTAGCTTGTTGTTCTTGTTGTAAGGGGTACTGAAGTATGAACGTCTTTCCCTATCCAACATACACATGAGTGATAAACTAACGAATACAATAGCAGAAATAAACAACAACAACAACAACAACAAATAACCAAGAACAAGTCCAGCAATTTCCTTAACCCATCTGAACTACTGTATTATAAAATGTGTTTTCAACGACACATGTGACAAAGTGCCTGAAACACTCAGTAGTCACTGTGTATGGTTTGTTGAATGGTGTAGATTCAGGAGAAGGAGGCGGCCAGAGCAAAGCTGGAGATCATGAGAGGTCCGAGTGAGGTGAAGGAGTTGCGCATGATAGACACCTCCACCAGAGTTGTTCCCATCCTCAAGTCTTTCTTCCTGCTGGAGAAGAAGGCAGCTGTTCCTCTGCACTGTGTGGTGGCTAAGATACAGGAGAGCCTGACTTCACAGCTGTCACAAGGTGGGAAGAATGTGTGTGTGTGGGTGAGTAGAGTTAGTTGTGCAGTGCATAAAAGACCTGGTTCTGTAGCCACATATAAGAGTTCAAATGACCAACAGACTATGGGAGCCCTGGGATTTCCCCTCTCCACCAACAGACTATGGGAGCCCTGGGATTTCCCCTCTCCCTAAATTTTTTATCCTGCTTGTAAGTGTAAGATGTGAAAATTATGGCCTTACTCTTAAAGTAGTTTAAAAATGTCCACCACTTGCTAGTTCTAGTCCTTTCACTTTGTGCCCTAGCGGGGAAAAAAAAAAACTGTATGAATCCCTGAATGTGTTTATGTATGGCTTAATCCAGAAGGGAATTATTGTGTATTGATATACTGTACAAGTTTGAAGCAGGACAGACAGCTATGGTGCTGCTGTTCACTTATATTTCTCTAGTTTCCTGTACTGAATATTCTGCCCCTTTCATTCAATTACCACCTCACTGATGTGTAATTATTTATTCTTGCTGTAGAGTTCATAGAGGAGACCCTGCAGTACCTGGTGAGGGCGGGCATCTCTTGGATCCAGATTGTGGCCATTAAGAACAGGAAGTATGTGAAGGTAGACAAGTCGGCTGATGTCAATGTCGTCCTCAAGAAGATTGAGGATCTCAAGAAGCAGCATTACAAAGTACCATCTTCATCATGATCTCTCCTCTACTCTACTCACCTCACCTCTTTGTCTTCATTTCCACTGTATTTTTTCACTGGCAAGATTAAACCTGGCACTCAGTTTTATTTTCCAAATTGCATAGTTATGACATCATTTAATGAATAAAATTCTTTATCTAAGAGCTGATGTGTGTGTGTGTGTGTGTGTGTGTGTGTTTGGAGGTTGTCAGATAAAACATGTAGATGCAGAAGAGGAGATTATGTCACGGGGCAATATTTCTGAAGTACATGATGCCTGCATAGTACATCTTCAACATGCATGTACTCTGCAGACCAAAAAAAAACAAACAAAACAAAAAAAAACAGCAGCGGTGGTGGTGGGGGTGGGGGGGAGAGAGGAGGTTGAGTTGAGCACAACAGTTTGAAAAGAAGAAACAAATGCTTCCAGAATACCAGAAATGTGTCCCAATAATTTTATGTTTTTTATGTGTACTGAAGATTGGAAATATTCCTGTGACTTTACAGATAATTAATTAAAGTGCACTGGGTAAAAAGTGATAACAAGTCACAGGTCCTTTAAAATAAAGGTTGGGGAGATGATTAATAATAATGTTATAAAAAAGACGTGGGACAAAAACAACATCTATCAATGCACCACACAAACACACTTTCAATCCATCTCTTTCTCCTCCCTCAGTCCCTCGCTGTGAATTGTCTTGCCTGCCATCTCCAGGAGTCTGTGAGCTATCTTGTCTTTATCCAGAATGCTACCTCCTCCATCCTGACACATTTAACAGGAGTCATACATGAATGTTGTCACGACAACTCAATTACACATTATTACCACAACAACCAGTGCTTAGTGATAACTTGCAATCAATAACAATTATACAGCTTTGTAACAACTGCCACTTTTTCTTTCTTCTTAATCACAAGTTCTGCCACCAGACTTTCTTCACTTCTTTCCTAACCTGATCCACTTGCCTTGCCTATTGCAATATCATTCCTCTCACCTGTTCCTCTGGTAGAACTGGGTCCCCTACTCCCCACAGTTCCAGATGCTGCACTTCAAACTCTTCTTTAGCCGAGAGCTGGGGGCTGGAGAATGTCGTGCACTTTGGCTTTGCTTTGCTGTGACCTTTACCAAAGTCAGCCGATAGCCACAAACCAAAGTAGTCCATCTGACCTCCCATACCCTAAAAGAAGGCATTTAAGGACGATAAAGTAAACATCGTGTCAAAAATTTTGATAGTAGTGCATGCAATGAAAGCATGTCACAATTCTGCACTAGGTTGGCTGTATGGGCTGATACGACACATTGGTGCCATCTTAGAGCTGCACTAGGTTGGCTGTATGGGCTGATACGACACATTGGTGCCATCTTAGAGCTGCACTAGGTTGGCTGTATGGGCTGATATGACACATTGGTGCCATCTTAGAGCTGCACTAGGTTGGCTGTATGGGCTGATACGACACATTGGTGCCATCTTAGAGCTGCACTTATACACGCTTAATTCTAACAATTAAGTGTTTTTAATAGTGCAGTGAGCTGAATTTACAGATTGATAAATATTACTTACTCCGCAATAACATTCAAGTTTCTCTGACTTGGGTAAGTGGATGGGACTAGAATGTGTGTGTGTGTGTGTGTGTGTGTGTGTGTGTGTGTGTGTGTGTGTGTGTGTGTGTGTGTGTGTGTGTGTGTGTGTGTGTGTGTGTGTGTGTGTGTGTGTGTGTGTGTGTGTGTGTGTGTGTATGTGTGTGTGGGTCTTCAAGTATCAAAGAACAACTACAAATCAGAATCAACATCATGGCATCATGGATATGTATGCACTTAATCATGCTTCTTCTGACAGTGGCTGAATGACTTCTAGCCCAGGCCAGTCAAACATCAACTTACACAGCCATAACGGAATATATGCTTCTTTTTATAGATACTTGTTTCATGGCTGTGACATTAGAACAGCGCTGGTAGTTTAGTGCACAGCAATCAACCTTTCATACAAAAGTCTCTTTAGATAAATATGCGGTCCCTTTCTCCCCCCCCCCCCCCCCCCCCCCCCCCCCCCCCCCCCCCCCCCCCCCCCCCCCGTCTTACTCTTCACATATCAACAGAGTGTCTCCCCCTCTCTCACCAGTCCATTAGAGAGGGTCTGTGCATTCTGCTGCAAGTACATGTAGTTCTGGTTGTAAGAGGTAGACAGGTAGATGCCAACACTTGGAAACAACTGGAACAGGAAGCAGTTCGGATCACCTGACAAACAAACACACACACACACACATCACACAACGCATGTACAAATACACGCACAGACATACATGAAATGTTAGAAGAATTTGCTCATCCATTAGTTCCAATAGCTAAAAGTTCTCATCACTCATCCATCATTTTACAACTTTATAACTAACTCAATTGACATACATGAATCTTTAGTGCATTTTCATTACGTCCTGCCTCAACCCTTTACCATATCACTGAATCAAAGAGCAAATAAACCACAAGCTCTGAGTATTCAATAATATTCCTTACCTACCTGTGAAATTAGGGTCAAACTTCCATGCTGTGGACCCAAACCCTCCAAACACATGTCCATCTTTATCCTTCACCACAATCAAGGTGGGACCCGTGCAGCCTACCAGCACTTTACAGAACGTAGAGAAGCTCTCCCCGTGCTTGGAGCTGGAGAACAGCGGATAGTATCTGCCCCTGATAGTGTGGGGCATGTACGAGTTGATGACCATCAGAGAGCTTTGATCCAGGATCTCAGACTCCATCGTCACTCTGAATATTGGATGCTGCACCTTTAATGGTAATATCAATCTATCGGGGACCACTCGACCAGTGTCTGGGTAGAGCTCCACCCCGAAGAAGTTGAGGATGTCAGCAGGGACTGCTTTGCCCTTCGCTATGAGCTGGTAGTAGAAGATGAAAGCAAATATGGTCTCAAATATCTGCACCACCAGTGGCGTGGAAGTGAGCCACCTCTCGAAGGAGGAGACGGAGACTGTGGTATCGCTGCTGTTTTGTTCCGATGAGGAATCATCTTTTAGAGACTCAAACAAATACAGCAGCATTAGCTGCGAACCGTCTGACGATGCTTTGAAGAAAGAAGACTGAGGAAAGACGGACTTGGCACAGTCGCTGGTCAAGAGTATCCTCATGAACCACAGAAGAAGAGATCTGAGCTGTACGATGTCCACTTTGGAAGGGTTATTGGAGCAAACCTTGCAGATGAATGTTGCCTTTTGTGCCAATGAACCTTTCAAGATGGAACTTGTATTTTGGACAAAGTCTGCAAATTGTACTAACTGTAGTTCTTCATTGGCCAGAGCTCGAAATATTCCAGCTGATACTTCCTTGGAAATAGATAATTTCAATCTGGATATATATCTCTAAACGATAGAGCAGCTTTATATGATTAACACTGACCAGTCAATTAATAGAGCTATAGCTAGCTATTAGCTATACAGTAGTTGTTTTATCTTTCTTTTTATTATTAACTTTACCTGAAATTCCTCCGCTGAGAAATATGTAGCTTCTTCATATCCAGCTATCAAGTGAAATGTTTTGGACAGGCATTTCTTCTCTTCTTCAGAGAAGTCTTGGCCATACCGGTCCAGCTGAGCCTTCTTGCTATTACCACCACCCATTACCAGAGTGTGTAACGCCAAATCGGGTCCTACCCGAAATCGGTCCCCCGGACTGAAATTGGCTGCTAAAAACTGTCCGGGACCACAATTGGCTGCCGAATTCAGTCCAGGCGGACTAAATATGGCTGCCAGATGTGGTCCGCTTTGCCAAATTTAGTCCCACCTAGCCCGGGAGGAAAAAAATCAATTGTGTGATTATTAAGTGGAGGTGGTGAGTTATATCAGTATAGTTATATGTTAAGACTGCTCTATAGTACTTCTTGTTGATGAGTTTACCTTTCAAATTCCCATTCTCATAGCTAAATACCTATAATAGTATATTCAATAAATTATAAGCTTCAAGACTTCATCATAGTGCATAGTAGTTTGACTACCTTGAACAATGCAGCAGCTACATTTTACAGTTTCATAGGAATTTCCTCAACAAAATTTGTGAAATAATCAGTTATAGTCAAGATGTATCTGTTTCCTTGATGTGATGCAGGAGAGATGGGGCCAATGAAGTCAATACCAATGTGGTGCCATGGTGACACAACTGGTACTGGATGGAGCTCAGGAGTAGATTGGCTTAATTTGCCATGGCACAGATCACAATTACTAACCTGGATATATCACAATTAAAAATAACAACACTCTTTGTCATCAGTTGACCACACTCACTTCTGTATGAGTTTATTTATTTGCTTACCAATTTATTAACATCATTGACCATTCCCTGCCACATAAACCGCTCACTAACTCTTGATAAAGTCTTTTTCGTGCCTAAATGTCTAGAGGTGGGATCGCTGTGGCATGATGCTAGAATTCAATCTCTCATCCAAATCAGTAATGTAACGAACCTAAGTAGTAACATTTAACTGGAACAGTAACATTTTTAACTAAAGCTTTTTTTTTTATGTTCTGAACATAAAAAATTGGTTAATCAGGTCTCAATAATTATAAACTTTAGATGATGTATTTTGGTGTGGAAAAACATATAGCTATATCTCCAACAAACATTCCTGTTAGAAACTCTGGAACCCAGTTATCTAAAAAGCTAGTACATCGCTATCTATTGCAAATTTATACAATTGTAAATATTCTTTGAAACTTGTAAATGCCTTCATGCATATCCAAACTGAAGCATCTCCCTTTTAATTCCGGTATAATCTAGTCATCATCAATAATACTATTAGTGTGGTTTGGTTGAGAGATTCCAGTACTAAAAAGTATCTTAAATGCTTAGTTTTAGTTTTTTCCCTTGAAGATTTAGCAAATTTTTATTTAATTCGAGCACACCCGGGCGGACCGAAATTAGCAGGGCGGACCTATTTTGGCTGCCAATTTCAAGTCCGGCCGGACCGTATTTGGCGGGGGACCAAATTTCGCGTGACAAGTGCAGTATAAACAATTGAGATGCGCGTTAATTAATCAATTATTAGTGACGACCAATGCTTGTTATCCTTCGCAGCTGAGAAGCAATGGACAGCGTCGTAGAGGGTGCTTATGAGTTTGCTAAGGAGATAGCAGTGTTGGCTGGGAAGGTGCGTAATGATTAGCTGTTTGTGTTGTCGATGCGCCACTCGTTTTTGTTGCGGCTACTATATTAAAGGCTACCTCCTTTAAGAGTTGCTGAAGCCAGGTCAATCAACTTAAGGAAAATGAATTATTTGAAAACCAGAGAGTGTGGTAGCACTCATTTTGAACCACTTTGATTCTATCAGTATTTCATTGATGTCAACTAATTTATAAATCTAGACTCCAGTTGAAGGCTGAATTTTTTTGTCCTCTATGCAGTTTTCTTGTCGTAATTTTTTTTTGTGAGTAAGACACAAGAAAATCATTAGATTAAGTGATAATCCTTACGTGTAGCATCCTGGCTCAGTTTCTTTAGTATTTTTTCTCATAGTGCAAGACTGTGGGCTATAAAACTATTGCTGTCAGCCATTTTAAGAAAAAAATAAAGATATTAAGATATATCTAACACTGGGGAAAGTGGCTCAAAGTTGACAAGAAATCACAGTCAATTAATAAGTTATGAAGTAAAAAAAAGAAGAAGAAACAATGAAAGGAAACTGTACCAAACACTGTAATGGCATGAGATTTATTGATGGCATTACATCAATCGTATCCGATGCTGTAATTACCTTTTATAGTTGAACAAGCTTCATTTTGTGTCCTGCGTAAAAACTTCATGATTCAACCATGATCTATATTGTGGTGGTACTTGAGGAATGCAGGCAGTTGAGTAGAATCCCTTGCTGAGATTGTCTTGTTTAAGTTGTTTTTTTGAAAGCAATAATCCATTATTATTTAGAGCTTACTTTAATATGACAGCTTGATGAAATTCCCATATGGAACTTGTGTTTGTAGTTGGCCTATGACGGTATGAATCCAGAGATAGCAGTGGAGACCAAAGAGAGTGCCACTGACTTGGTGACTGTCGTGGACAAGGCAGTGGAGGACTTCATTATGACCAGACTCAGAGACAAGTTCCCTACTCACAAGTGAGTACAGATGAAAGGTACTCTCTACAGGGCTATTTCTATGACAATCTACAACCCATTGTCTATGATATTTCCTTGTTCATAAATTGCTCATGTGTTTACTCTAAACTAAGTGTAATATCTGCCCCTTCCCATTATATCCTCAGTTTGTTTGTTGTTGTTATTCATGCATTTTTTCTAATAAGGCTTTTGAAATATATTTACAGATTCATTGGTGAAGAGTCCAGTGAACATGGTAAAGGGTTGACAAATGAGCCAACTTGGATGATAGATCCAATTGACGGCACCACTAATTTCGTCCATGGATTTCCGTTTTCTGCCGTGTCCATTGGATTTGCCATAGACAAAGTTCCAGTAGTGGGCGTGGTCTATAATTTTAACTTGAAGCAGCTGTATGCAGCTAAGAAAGGAGGCGGAGCCACTTTGAACAATAAACCGATTCATGCATCCAAATGTACAGGTAAGGCATGTCCTGGCTTTTGAATAGGCATGCTCAGTGTGTTTGGAATAGGCATGCTCAGTGTGTTTGGAATAGGCATGCTCAGTGTGTTTGGAATAGGCATGCTCAGTGTGTTTGGAATAGGCATGCTCAGTGTGTTTGGAATAGGCATGCTCAGTGTGTTTGGAATCATGTCATTCGTATGCTGGGAAAATCATGCATAGAATGCCCTCCCTCCCCCATCCACTCTTTGTTCCTTGAAGTGCTGCATCAGTGAGCTAATAGCTCCACTCAGTTACATAGCCTCAGGGGTGTTGGGTGGGGCTGGACCCCCAACTCTTAGACCGACTATGTATTGATTGGCTGGTAGTTCCAATAGTGTAACTCAATTTTATATTTATTAGATAGCATCAGAGTGGCATGAGTTGTGTAGCCAGACACATTGTGTGCACACAACATGCTTCCTCTAGTAGTGCAGGAATTGCTTGTTAACTCCCAACAGTTCCCATTACATCTGCCACTGATGTATGGACCTTTCCAGGAACCAAGAGACTAAATTATTACCTACGATCAAGTTTGATCAATTTTTTTTATTTACTTAGTGTCATATGTGCTCAAAGAGCTTACGGAATAGTCTAATGTAATTTCTACACATTAGCTACAAAAATTTGAAGAAAAACATACTCAGGTAATTTCTATTTTTTAAAAAGCTTTTTGTTATATCTAATATATTACGTTATATTACCTTTACAGTACTTGTTTAGATTTCACATCAGCTTCCTGCCACACCCACTTTTGTAAGCGAGCTAAGCCTCTGCTTTCATCGTAGTTAGCTCGCAGTTACATATAGTACATGTACTTGTGTTATTACACGATGTCAAAAGCCTTATGTCCCGTCAATGTTCAAACTGCTCAGTCCTCAATTTGATATCATCCAGTCTTAAATTACTAAATCATGTGTGTGTGTGTGTGTGTGTGTGTGCGTGCATGTCCGTGTATGTCCATCTGTAGAATTACAGAAGGCGCTTATATTTGCTGAGATGGGTAGCAACAGGTCAGAGGAATTGTTCAGCAAGAAGATGGCTTGTGTCAAGGAGGTGGCGAGTGAACCCAAGCCTGTAGTAGGGTAAGTGGTATGCCATTGCACATGCTCAGTTGAGATAGTTGTGAGTGTACAATACACAATTGTAGGCAAGTCCCATGCCCTCATAAACTGCATAAAATTGTAGCATTTAGAGCCAACTAACAACTATTAACACAACAGTTGAAATATATTTAGCACGTGAACTATCCTCAATCTACATTAATAAATTCATCATGAACAGAGTGTGTCTATTTCTTCATTTTGTCATGTGATCATTGGTAAAATAGGAGCATGGTTAGATATGTGAGGCGTGTAAGTTAATATTCTTAGTACAAGAAATGTCCCTTGAATTGCTCCATGCAATTTAATGATTTTACGTGCAAACATGCATTATAAATGGAGTCTTTGTGTGTGTGCATGTGTGTGTTTGTGTGTGTGTGTGTAGAGTGCGGATGTTGGGGTCTGCAGCCCTCAACATGTGCATGATTGCCCAGGGCGGGGCAGATGCCTACTGCGAGTTTGGTGTGCATTGTTGGGACATTGCAGCTGGCGACGTCATTCTGAGAGAGGCAGGAGGTGTGACCATGTACCCAACTGGTATGTGGGCAATGCATTTTGTACGCTACATAGGAGATGAGATAGACATAGACACATAAGGCAATATATATGGCATCGCTTCTTGCACAGGTGGTGATGATGATGATGATGATGATGATGATGATGATGATGACATTAGTACATTGATAGACCGCAACGTAATCACTTGTAAATACATGCATGTATAGGATATTAGGGTAATATTAACACTAGCAAGTACCCCACCACACAGTAACAATAGTAAAGGGGAAAAAAAAAAAAAAAGCAAAACAACAACAACAAATAGCAACAACCACACCTCATGTGTATTCATGTACTTTCTCACAGAATGAAACAAAACGATTGAATTTTGCCAGCCACTTGCTTATGTGACGCCTTTAGTTTTCGTTTGTACTTATGTGTTTAAAAAAATCATATGAAAAAGAATAATACTATGACAACAGCTGAGGAAGATGTTGGAAGGTCATGGAGAGTGTTAATATTATAACACACATAATTTAATGCTTCCAGAATTCAACTGTCTAATACTTAATGCAATAGTATAGATACTGTTGTGTGCTTGTTTGTAGTATAGATACTGTTGTGTGCTTGTTTGTAGTATAGATACTGTTGTGTGCTTGTTTGTAGTATAGATACTGTTGTGTGCTTGCTTGTATTTGTTGTGTAGGAGAGTCTCTGGATGTGATGAGAAGAGGTATATTGTGTGCATCAACTAAAGAATTGGCTCTCTCTCTGATGCCTTATGTAGAGAATCTGGAACACTATTATCAACCTGACTGACCATTAGTTGTTTTCAATTGTTGTTTGTGTTTTTGTTGTTGTTTTTAGCAGTTTGTTCTTATATTTAATATTCTCTTGCTATGAGGGTATCATGGTTTTTGTGAGGAGAAAACATATTGTTATATCCAATGCTATGCTGGAGTCTACAACAACAAAGGAGAGGTGAGAGCACCAACATATTGTAGTACTTTGTGTCTTTCTAAACCGACTTGCTCCTGATCAATAATAGGACGGAACAGAAAATTCACGCTATCAATACTGACGATTTATACCAATTCTATAAAGACCACTCCCCTTTTGTGCTTCAAAACAACTCGGGACGTGTGTAAGGGCCACGAGTGGAGTAGCTTTAGTTGTGAGCTGTCATGGCTGGTGGTAAAGACAGGAGGCGTTGTGTATTCCAGTTCACTGTGGAATGGGCAATGTGGGGTAACGTGAACGCGCTGTATTCTGCCGTCCGTAAGTTACTAAGTTTTTTTTTTTTTAATCAGTTCGTGTTGTTTGTATTTGCCAATGACTTGAAAACGAATAGCTTAGTAACATAATTGTGTTGTGCTTCCTGCAGTTATGTTCGTGGGAGGTGTAGTGGCAGCCACAGTGGAACTGATTAGTTTGGATCCAGCTATCAGTGCCCCAGTGCACAGCTATGGCACAGTGTCTAGATGGATTGTCATGTATCCTTGGATACTGCTAACTAAACATAGCTGGTGGAGTGAATTACAAGCTCCCTGAGTGCAAGTGAAGTAGATTAGTTGTAGTATTAGCAGTAGTGAGTACATATAACCTCAGTAACTTGTGTTAGTTGTATGTATTTTTTGCTTAACATTACCTCTGTTGTGTGGCGTATATACGTTTACTGTGTGTGTGTGTATGATGTGAGACTGTGTGTGTGTGTGTATGATGTGAGACTGTGTGTGTGTACGATGTGAGACTGTGTGTGTGTGTGTATGATGTGAGACTGTGTGTGTGTGTGTATGATGTGAGACTGTGTGTGTGTGTGTATGATGTGAGACTGTGTGTGTATGATGTGAGACTGTGTGTGTGTGTGTACGATGTGAGA
>WLWD01000451.1_pt1 | contig 45034 bp, 21 predicted proteins | sample 6712731 | NCBI WGS metagenome assembly WLWD01 (sample SAMN12718690, study PRJNA576275) | sponge metagenome | isolation source: marine sponge | host: Mycale hentscheli | place: New Zealand: South Island, Marlborough, Capsize Point | collected 2014-11-01 | reverse complement strand
ATGAAATTTGTAAACAGTTCATTAAGAATATCCGCGTAAAGATTGAAAAAGCTTATCAATTTTCAATTCAGGTAATTCAATTACATTTTGTTATTAATGGAAGCATTATTTATTTTTAAATAAAATAGTCAGAGGTGTGATCACTATTATCTTGTAAGGGTAGTATATTAAAGGAAATACAGAAGTTAAAAAACGACTATGATACATTAGCTCAAAATCACATAATTGAGTGGAATCACTTATAATAATTAAGAACTTCTAATAAATTTATTTTCAAACCTGACTTTTTGTTTTAAGAGATTGCAAGCTGAAAAGAAGGTATATGTGGCACAGTGTAACTGATATTTGAGGTATACTGTACTCATTCTGTAATACAACTAGCAATTACAAATTGTATGTTTGTGAGCTACTTTGCTTATTTTTGAATATTTTTAATATTGCATTCGACGTATGTAATAGTTAGAGCATAAGCGCTTGGGTACTGGTACATTTAGTGCACTGAAGCCCAAGGGCCGTAGGCCCGAGGGCTTTGTGCACTAAATCCACCAGTACCTAAGCGCACATGCTCTAACTATTTTAGATCCCGTTTACCCATGCCTGCCCAGTAGCCACTGTGTTTCCGGCCCAAAATTAAAATTCAATTATAATTCAATTGAGGCCCACCAGCAAGTTTACTTTAGCATTGTAGCTTCCAGCTGTTATCTCCAGATCTAACTCTATCTTGGGCTGCTCTGCAGTAAGCAGTGAAGCAGCTAGCTATGTTAAGGTAAATTTATGCGGTATGAGCGGCTGCAGGAGAGTTATATGATAGGGCTGGTCCCTGGTCCCGTAAAGGTAGGATATGAGAGAGTAGTAGACCCTCCATATCCGGGCCTCACATAACCTGCTCCCTGCTGTGGGAACGCCCCCAGATAACCTCACAAGATCTTAAGGAATGCACTCCCTGGAGAACTGAACATTAGTTTTGTGTTTGTGCATTTACTCAGTTTTAGCAGTAGACCTGCGTCCTCATTTGTGTTTGCATGTCTTTTTAGTTGTCAGCTGTCTAACTGTAGTCGGGAGGAGCCAATCACAAACTATATAAAGGCAAATCCCAAGAATCATTCTTGTCTCACAACTCTAGCTGTCGTCATTGCGTGTCTTTAAGTGTCTCTTAGTTAATTATTATTATTAAACAAATTGACTGGACTAACACTGGGGCGCAAGAAGCGGCTGCTCACAGAGGATTGAGAACTGGTGGCAGCATACTACGAGTTGGGTTGAGTGTTTCAGCAGTAATCTTACACTGGTGTGCCAAGAGCCCCCACACCTGCTTTATCTGGCCTATTCTATTAAACTAAAACTCAAAAATAGCAATACCCCAAGGGTGGTTAGTATGCACAGTTCATATACCTAAAGGCAAAAAATAGTGCACACTTACCAAGTTAGTACACCTAGTAACAATATAGCTACGGGTTCTAATTTTTACATAGTGAATACCAAAACAAACTTATTTGTCATTATGTAAGCTACATAATATATATTTGTATTGGCTACAGTGATGGAAGTACATATGGACTCAAGGGCTATGTGCCAAGATGACTAAGTCGTAATTTATAACTTCATTATTATACGGCTTATGTATAATCATATTATTATATATAATAATATAACATAATATTTGTATGTTATTTATTAGAATATAACATGTTTGTGTTATTAGAACTTTATTACTAACATTCGAGAGAACTTATACAACATTCTAACCAGAATTCCTTCAATAATATGACATTGAGTAACTTCACATTGTCTAAAAAACATGTCATGATGCCTTAAATACAGTTGAATGTAATACTACTTTAACATAATTCTAATGACAATGGAGCTATCACTTTGCAGTATATGTTGTTACACACGTATCATTTTATGTATGGTCATCATCTATAAGACTTCATATTGGAAATATCTAATTATAATAGCATTATTTTACGAAAAAATATGTTAAAAAAAATTTATTGGAGGAGTTTTACTAGCACCATTATGTTGGAATATCTATATACAGCATTTCACTTTCCCAGTCCAATTTCAATTAAACAGCATTCTTTCCCATAAATTTTTCCCATACATTATAATGGGCAATTTACGTGCTGTACTATTGTTAGTTTATAGCTACATCAGTAAGTGCTGCCTGATTATGCTTGACGTTTTTTGAATTATTCTTTTTTTATTCAAAAAATTGTTTTATTGGAGTTGTATATTATACCATTAAATTTTCTTATTTGTGATGATCACAGTACCTATATAAAGTTGGTATGCTACGTAACGAACACATATAAGTATCTGTCTCTCTTACTGTTATACTGAATTACTGAATATACAGTAGTGGATTTAATATCGACAGTGAAAACCTTGAATGTCCCCATATAACAATTCAATGAACAAATAACACATGCTCTGCTGGAGCTGAAAAAGATCATTTGTGAGAAACCTTACCAGACATTTGGGGGAATATGTGGATTAGGGAATTAAATTTTTTTAAATATGTCCTTCCCTTTAAATTTATAGGTCGGTTGTTAATAATTTACTATACGATAGTGAGTTTTTCAAGAAGAGAAACCGGTTAGCATAATCCTGAGCTGACACAGCTTCCACCATTTCAAACTGTCCTCATTTTGAAAGTATAATAACAAAAGTGGCCAACACAAATCCAGATGCTTTAATCAAGTAATGAAGGTTTACCTTATAACCACAAATCTTAAAGTTTATATCAATTAGTTGTAAAAGAAATAAAACACTGTGGGAACGGACACAGCAACGGCAACAATGGAGAGACGGAGGAGCGAAGAGAAAGGAAGAAATGGAGAGAGAGGAAGGAGTCGTGGTGACAACCGTCACTAACACTTGCTTGTTTGTCATTATAATTTAATGTTTACGATATGCTTGTGTTTGAGTTTTGTGGTGTTGTTTGGTGTTCGTTTATTGTTGCTGTGCATTCACTCATTCTCATCATTTTGGTGTACGTGGCACAATCCACGTACTCCAATCCTTCATTGAATAAAACTCCTGGGTAACCGGAAGTTGGGTCACTTCTGTGTGTGTGTGCAAAGTTTATGATTCAACTCTATTCTGTGGCAACTTGCTAAGCGGCATCGCACAGTCGTCTGGTGGCAGCATACCTAAGAGGATCACCTAGCGGTAAAAGGCCCGAGTGAACCTCCCCACAAACACTATTGATTTTCTTTCATTATTATGGATTACTTTGACTTATTATTTTAATTTTTCTTTATTACAAATGTTTATATTATTCTATAATGATTCCAAGCAATTTCATGTCAAAAATGCCTACACATGCCTATATTATGAGTCAGACTGTGATATGGGAAATACTTCAAGAGCTAACTAATTTATGTTATGATCCAGGAGCAAGCGAAAATGAAGTCTGAGAGTGAAATATCTAGCCATATCACTCTGATGAGAGTAATAAATTTGTTATTCTAGGCTAGATATCTTCATTGTAGTATTGTGTACTAGGGTTGGTAACTACATCATGGTGTGAAGTTGGCTATAAAATTGTCTAGTGGCTCCCACAACCCCAGCTGTTATTATTTTAGCTGCTACTCTAAACTGGTGGATAGGTTTCACAAGAGAAGGTTGCTGTAATACACAGAAAACAGGTAAGCTAGGTTGATTAAAATAGAGTCATGGTAGAATGTAGCATAATTGCAGAAAGTAGCTAATTAGTTAATTGGAGGACTTTCAATTTGATATGGAAGCATTATTTTAATTGAACTTGATATTTACAACTTGCAATCTATTGTGTAGGAAGCACTCAAGCACATAAAATACTGCCATGCTGTTAATGAGAGTAAGTATGAATCCAAATTAAGAATTAACAAGAATTCTAATAAGGGACATAATATAATACCATTGGGATATGAAGTGGTGTTGAAATGAGTACAAAAATATGACTGAATTGTCTGGCAGTAAAGATGAATCATCAGATCAATCCTTGTATGAATCTGTAGATGTATAGAAACAGTACTTTTTTATCGGTATTGCCTTTCACATTAATTTGTATTAGAATATCCAATTATCTGCCAATTTATTGTCTATGGAGGTGTACAACCATCTTCTAAAATGCATTGATATGTTAATTATTCGTAGAAGGTAGCTATCCACTCAACATATCTTAAACAGATATCTCAGTTAAAGGGCAGCCAAGATGAAAAAATTCCTACTGTTTTTTAAAATTTTCTCTGCAAATATAACCCAGAAAAAGTAGGGGAACAGCTGACTGAGCTTGGTTTATTTAGTAAGGTTGGGGGGGGGGGGGTGTCTATAATAGTTCAAGTTCAGAGGGGCTCTCCCACATCCCCAGCTGATATTTAGAACCTGTTTTGACCTAGTTGGATAGTTCTTTTAGAGAAACGTAGCAGGGTAACTGGTGATAATCTTGTAAGTACTGGTGTACTTAAGGGTAATGAGCTTGTTCGGAGTGATGATACCATCCATGTGATATGGTGTGCTATCTCACTGGTCATGAACCTAAATATACTAGTGTAAAAGTAAATCTACCATTGTAAATGTGTCTTTGAAACAAGCCTGTCCAAAATTTTGCCTGTTTGAGATTGTAGTAGATTAACACTTTCTCACCTAAAGGTGTCTGTCCAAATTAAGAATTAAAAATAATTCTAATAAGGGACAGAATATAATACTATTGGAATATGAAGTAGCTGTTGAAATGAGTACAATAACATGACTGAACTGTTGGTCAGAAAAGATGAACCATCAGATCAATCCTTCTATGAATGTGTAGATGCAAGTAACTATGCATTATAATCACATATACCGTACTACCTTTTGTCAGTATTACCTTTCACATCTTTATTAGAATATCCCATTATCTACCAACATTGTCTATGGGTGTGTATTGCCATCTTCTAAGATGCTAGAAAAACAAGTTTGAATGATGACAAAGTGACCCAAATATTAGTTTTGTTTGTACTGAAGATTTTTTTTTGTAGTAGTAAACTATTAATTGTTTTAACATAACATTATGCTGCTTAGAAATGATAGTCAATAATTCTAACCTAAACTATTATAAAAATATCTAATTGAAGTGTTAAAATTCATCAGCAATATGTATCACAATGAAAGCATCATTAAATCATAATAATTCATAGAAGGTAGCTATCAAGTGAATGTATCTCAAAAGGATATCTCAGTTAGATGATGAAAAAACTTCCTACTGTTTTTGTTATTTTCTGGTATTTTTATGAGAAAATATGACCCTGAAAAAGAAGGGGAACAACTGTGCTTGGTTTGTTTAGTTGGTCTATGTGTGTGGGGTTGTTTTAGTTAGCTAGCAAAGTCTAACGAGTTTGTGGGGGGGAGGGGGGGGGGGGGCTGAGCTAGTTCAGAGGGGCTCTCCCACCCCCCAGATGATATTTAGCACCTGCTTTGACTTGGTTGGATAGTTCTCTTATAGAAAGGTAACTGAGTAACTGGTGATAATCCTATCAGTACCGGTGTATTTGAAGGTAATGAGATTGGGAAGCAATTCAGAGTGTGATAACACCCATGTGGTATGGTGTGATATCTCGCAGGACATGAAACTAAAAAATACTAGTTTTAAAGTATATATATCATTGTAAATGGGTCTTTGAAATAAGCCTTAGCCAAAATTTTTTTTTGTCTGGTTGAGATAATAATGATTGCACTTGAACTTCTATAATATTATAGAAGGTGAGAAAACTATGAACTATTAGCATAAACCTATTTTGTATACATTATCAGCATTTTTTACTATAATAACAAATTAATGAAAAGATTGTCCTAATTTTTTTTGTTATTTTCTAGTAGTTTTATGTGCAAATATAATAATAAGAACCCCCTCACCTTAGAGGTATAACCAAAATCGTATTTATTTCCTGTTGTGGGTGAGGCTCAGTGATGATGTATGTAGGGGAACATCTGTTTTTGGTTTGCTTGTAAGCCAATGACTGCGGGCTGATTTCAGTTAGCTAGCAATGTCTGATGAGTCTGAGGTAGAAGAAAGTAGACAATCAAACTATAGCCCATTAGAGATAGTAGTGTTGATACTGAAGGTACTTCAGATGTCTGGCAATGCTTCAAATATCAGCTGTGATAACCATCACTGATTTGCTGATACATTGTGGTTAGTCGAGTTATACACAATATTCAGTGAGAAAATATTAATTTAATTGCAGGTATATTGCGAAGAATGCATGTGTTGTAGGGAAATAGTTAGAGTTGTTGGCAAAGTATATGCACTTGATGACCCCAACAAAACCTGCATTTCTTAACGTGTGCAAAATACATGGGAGTGTTTTTGTGAGAGTGTTATCCAGATATAAATAAGTAGACTACATCATACATGACAGTTGAAGCGTGACTCTTCTTTCAAAACACAAAATGAAAGAAAAACAACATATAAAAATATTGCTCCAAAAACTTAGTTAAGGGTGCTGCGACATAGCAACGCGCGCGCACCCGCAAGCACCACAAATAACCACAAAAATCCGCAAAAATCCGCCATGCTCGCAATAGTAAAAACAACCGCTAACTTAGCTTGCGCGGGTAATTCAAAGCTTCCCGCCTACCAATTGATAAAACTAACCGAGGCCCCGCCCCCGCTATAAGTTGTAAAGAGCGCAGCTGTTTGATATTGTATTTCTTGGCTTACTTTATCAGTATTGTTTCTCCCTAGAGCAGACACTGGCTCCAGATTGTCTCCAAGCTTTGACAGGTAAATAATACCTCACTAATGACTCCATTATTTTAATTTTTTATTCTTGTGCAAAACTTCTTCCTGATATATCACTCATGATTTTTTTATTTTACAGTATTGTGATGACCAGTGATAATTTTTATGAATGTATATAATAATAATGATACTTATTTTATATAAAACATATTTTGAAATAGCCAGCTAAATATAGATGAATATTTTGTGATGTAGCTAGCTAAGTAAGGATGAATAAACAAATGAAGTGAATAGCTAAGTACAGAAAACTGTACACAAACTGAAACTGTAGAGTTTTCCAGCAGCAAAAATGGTTCACTAATCTATTATAGGTACATACACACACTGAATATGCATCTAGCTAGCTTGATAAAAGGCTTCCCTTACCTGACCATGCCGAGAAAAACACTATTAACTAGACTACAATAATCTCCTCACACTCGTTTCAGTAGGGCTTATCATCGAGAAGGAAAGGCGGCCAGATAACTGGTTTGCTAACCGGTAGGCGCCCGAAAGTTAGAGAGCACCTGGAACTCACTTTCCCGCGGGAATTAATTGAATCTGTTGTGGGTGTGGTTTGAAAGTAATCAAGTCTCTGCCAAAAGATCGCGTGGACTAATTTTTAGTCCTGGAGTCTATTTTGTGTTTCTTCTCAGAAACTACGAGTAGAAATGACTCCAAATTTCGTACACAGGCTGACTATGACCTTAGCTACAAAATGTTCGTTGCAATTTTTTTTGAAAGAAAAAAATTCGGGCGCGCTGCCGCGAGGATCAAATCAGCACAGTCAACTAGACAAAACAAAGCAGAATTGAGAAAAAGTACAACGAAGGTTTTGAAGACAATCAACAAATGTAGCAGTAGACGAAGAATGGGCTCGTCAGCGACGGCACCCGCGGAGGAGTTGTGGATTATATACTTGAGGCTGAGGAGCTCGTAACTTGAACGAAACAGGCTCCCAAGGCCCGTTCTTTTTATTTAGTTAGTCCATTAGCAGTACTCTTTAGGATCCACCCTTAGTTGGAGCTCTACAAACACCAAGAAAAAAGTTAGTAATCCCTAGCAACCAAAATCCAATTATTGTGAATATGTGCGTGGGCGTTGTCGCAGCACCCTTAAAGTTTCTTATAAACTAGGGAGTATTGACTCCTTACAATTGATGATTAATGTTACATGTCTGATTAAATTGAGTTATTTTCATTGATTGGGTGATAGTGAACAGTATGACTGTCTTAGCATGTTATTTAGCATGCTGTATCAGAAAGTCACCACAGATACTAATCAATATAATCATGTTGTAAACACCATAGATGCAGCTGCAAATCATATATAAGTTTAATTTGAGTAATCGATTATGCATTTAAAACATAAAATTGCATGAACATGCAAACAAGGATGTTGAAACTACAAGTTAAAAATAAACAGAACCACGCACTGCTGTTTGCACAGAATATGAGTTGATTTCTTTTCCTAATGGACTGTTGGAAGGCCTAATCAAAGTTGGAATAAACATGTTTTTAGATAAACTTCAATTTTCAATACGTATTTTCCAGTTTTGTATATCATTCAAGCAGAACACCTGCATATAGTATGTTTCCTGCTGTACACATCTTAAATTATACTAATTTTTACTCTGGTAATTGTGAATATGTGTATCAAGTCTATTACAGTATTGGATGCATAGATATTTCTGGTGTTATTATTAGTTGTACATAACAATGTAGCTATATGATGTTCTATGGAATTGTAAGAGTAATAACCTTAGCATTATTCATCTATTCTGGATATATAGCATAAGTAACACATGGCACAAAGCAAAAGCAAGCACTTTTTTCGATTTGTGTGAAGTACAAATGGCTACTGTGATATCACTCAATAATAAAAGGTCAGATTTATATTTTATTATTTTCACTGTTGTGATAGGTATAATTGGGCTCTCTCTGGGCTCTCACTGCGCTACTCAAGCTTTTACGTTTTCAAGGCTAGTTCTGCGCTCCTCTTGCACATTACCTAGTGATTTCCAATGCATTTTTATATATGAACGGGTCAGTTGGTGTTTTTTATTTAATTTTCTTTGGTAATAACAAAACAAAACAAAAACATAACAACATGGTTTACTTCTAACATTGAGGATACTTATGATGTTGAGTATTTTTTGATATTATGCTTGAAGTTTCGAAATTGAATTTTGCTGGATTTCATTGTGTAGTCCAGCCAATCCAGATATATGTATCTTCTTCTCCATAATTGTATGTACCTCTTTTTATTAGATACTTGGAAAAATAAAGACACTGCCTAATAGAATTTGCAAAGATATCAGATGCCACTGTTTATGCCTTTCCTTTTTTTTTTGTCTTGAGTAAGCGACCGCTTTACACACATACAAACATAACAAGAAAAAATCGAAAACCGTGTGTGGTAAATTCCCGATATTTTTCGTTATTCCCAGATTGTACCAAGGTACATTCAAACGGTCCTATCCACAATTACTCAATTCGGGGTGAATATATTTCATACCCACCTCCTAGAAGGTGAACGTGTAAGCCGTCCAATCCAAATTAATTTTATGCGTTTCCTAGGGCCTAGAGCCCAGGTACAATTCGGTTGCACCCCTTCCCGTGCTGTCGGTACTGGATTTACACTATTCCGGGGCCTTACACCTACTTCCAAGTCGTGGTGTAGCCTATTCTTATCCCCTTTGCCCCTTACGCGCTAAAGCCAGAGTTAGCGAAAGTTACCGGAAGTACAATCGCAAAACGTCTGTACTTAACATTTAAGTAGTGATTGCAAGAGCAAATAATTAAGGTCCTTGGAATGACCTTGTAACTCTTTAGTACTTCTTTACCATGGGACCTATACTTTTAATCTCTACTTTGCTTTGTGTATTATTACTGTCAGGAAAGGGTGAGTTATCTTAATGGCAGCAACTCAGTCAAGTGAATAAATAAAATATAATAGTGCTATTTTTAAGGATGATGTTCAGTATAAATCTGTTTAATTTTACATTATTGCAGTAACTGGCAGCAATGGTGGCATTCTTGCTAGACTGAATGGTCGCACTGTTCAGCTAATAAATTTGGATGCACATACAGAATGGAGTGACTATTGTCACTACTACTACAACAACTACTATTATGGATCTGACTTCCCCTCTCTTGTGAGGATGTTCTCTGTCACTTGTCGGTCACTTGGCTATGAGGCATATTCAACTTACACAAGTAATGAAGTGTTAGCTAGTGATAAATTAAATTTAATTATTATGGATTTCATTGTGATATTTTTTATAATGTACACAAGTGTGGCAGAGGAAAGAATTGTGATTGATATTATAGGTACTAACTTAAAACATTATCCAAATGTGGACTGGTTCTGGGAAAGGGTACAAATTAGCTAAAAAAATTTGTTTAAATTTATTTTGTACACTATAGTGTAGTAAATTACCTACCTGCTGATACCCTTTTGAAAGTCAAGTTATTTTAACCATTAATTGGAGAAGACATGTCTTAGATCATTCATTTCCTGTTTCATTCGATTGATGCTGAATTAAATGCAATAAGCTATTTGAACCACTTGTCAACTAAATACTGCAAAACTTTGAGTATAACGAATTTATACCTTTTTCCCAGAGCCATTGTTTAGTGCTCACTTTCAGAAAAGCATTAGCTGATTTTAAAAACTTTATGATCTTTTCTAAGATATACTGTTGCTCATAAAATGACAACAAGAATTTCTAGTGTAACTATCTGATTCGACACCTCTATAGGGATTTAGAATAAGGCGTTTTTTTATGTGCAGTCAAGTCATAGTCTGAGACCTGGCTCACTTTTGTATGCATTTAATTAGGGAGAAGATAACTGTTCTTGTGTAGTATGACCCTCACAAAAAAGGTGGCATATGAAAGTTCTGAATCGGCTATGAAAATATCCAAAACTGACAACACCCTTTTCTAAAAGCTATCCCAGTAAGATTAATATTAATTTGTCCTTGTATACTCAGATGCATTCTACTTAAGATAATGAAAGTAAGTGGTACTATTTGCAGTAAAAGAAAAAGGTTTAAGGTTCTGTTGGACAAACAGCATGTGTATAATATTATCATGTCTGGGACAGACCAGAGAGCTGAACAGCCTCTTCCCACGATGCACATGGCCTATGTCAGGGAGGTCACTAATGAACTAATTAACAATTCTATTGTTTAGCTGATAGGTAATCATTCAATGAAAATATTTACAACTTAAACCTGGTCTTGTCATCATGCTTGTTCTTCATAATAGGCTTGAATTGTAACTCGTACTTTGAATGAATTAATGAATGTATGTATACAAGTGATCTCTCTATTCATTCCCCTAGTAGCTCTACAACTCTACAATGCATGTGAGGGCTTCTGCCGCTAGTACACGCCTACACAGAGCCTCCTTCTAGACTACACTCAAGTGCCCTGAAAAGCTTTTTGATTGTCTATTTCAGGCAACTGCGCTGCTTTACCACAATACTACTGCTCATGGTTACTGCCAGGGCTGGTCCTTCACTTCACTATTCATTGGCTCGGGTTGATTTACAATGACTCGTTCAATCATATGTCTATTTAATGGCTTTGCCAGCCTGTATCCAATCAATCATAATTTAAACAACTTATACAAGGATTTTGATACAATGTATAGTAGTACATTAATAGTATTACATATTTGGACAGTTTACTACATACTAAATATTAAAAAATGGAGCTATATTTAATATATTATGTTATTATGTGTTTTTTTTCTCTCTCTATTATTAGCTTATAATTATAGAAGACAGTAATGTAGTAGTACATTAATATTATTACATGTTCTGTTTACTTCGTCATAAATAATTTGGAGCAATATTTTATATTATTGTCTGCATTATATTTTCTATTATTAGATATTTATAGGAGTACGGTAAAGTCTTATTCCACTTATGTGGTAAAGTGCAAAGGAAATGAAACTTCATTGGATGACTGTGATGTAACATATTATAGTCAAACTAGATGCAGATATGTTTATAATATCACATGCCAAAACTGTAAGTATTACAACTTACATTGTAAAGTAGTTTTATAACAGTTGTATTTATTTTATTAAATCTTAGAATAAAAAAATTATGAAAAATTATTTAAGAAAGAATAATTTAATGTTAACTAAATATTATATTGTGCAGATATACATGCATATGTAAGCTATATTGAAGTTTGTAAATTACAATATACAAATTGGATATAATTATTTATAGCTTACAGAAATGGTTATCGTGACAAATTTCTACTTTCTATTGAGTCATAAGAGAGAGACTTCTGACAAATGTGAATAATTTTTACACTAATAGCAAGAATAAGCAATTAGACATGAAAACATGGATTCTATCAACAGAATTACACACATTTACAATAAAATGAATGAAGGAGGACTTCCAACAATATTAATAAACTCAGTAATAGCTACTAATAACTCAAACTTAGCAATGATCAAAATTTTAGTATCAATTTATTGTTAGTTAAGTTTCAGTGACTAATAGCGTGTTATATTATCTGCTAAGCTTTGAAATGAATTTAAGGCAGCACTATTCTGCTGAAAAATGAAGTAAAGCATGTAGTAATTATGTACAGGCTTCATAGCAAACTAGGTCTTTTTGTAGCTCTTGGTTATTTTCTACTACTTACGACAGTTAATGTGAAATTTATCAATTTTTCTTCTAAATACATTGTGCTATGGAAATATATCAGATTCATATGACTTGATTAATGTATATTATAATCTAAATCTTCAGTCTCTAGACCGCCACAATCTGTGACTTCAGGGTATTGCTGGTTGTGGCATAGTTTAAGAGAAATGTTTATGAGACTGCTATACATTCATTTCTCAAGAGGGTTTATTTAAAGACATAATGATGCGTAAATTAATTTTGGACAAATTACTTCCCTAGACACTTAGTAGCTAATATTGAAAATGCTACTCTTTCTTAAATATTACATGTCTTTATTTTTTGACCAACAACATGCAAGAAGTCCAGGCCGAGTTATGAAGTATTGTAATATTAACCTGAAAGTACTTAAAAATTATTGAGGAAAACATAATAGTAACTACGTTAAAAAGTTTCAATTTTAATTTATGTATTGTATTTAGGTGTTTCTGGTTCTGTACGTTTAACTGGAGGTCTTGTACCTCAACAGGGCTATGTGGAAACTTGTGTTGATGGAATTTGGACTAGAGTATGTGGTAACTGGTGGAGCAATCGCAACTCCTTTGTGACTTGTAGACAATTAAACTACCCTACATCGGAGCTAAGTAAGCCTTTTAAAAAGAGATGATTTATTTTTTACTTCAATTATTTTTCTTATTGAAAAATTATGCGCACATATTATGGCGCATTGATTACGTAGTGATAAGATCTGCATGCATCAATTATAGCATTTCTAAAAGATATAGCTGAGTACAATGCAAGCATAGACTGGAAGTAACATTTTTATATAATACAGGCAAGCATTTAACTCAAGTCCACTTTTACCCTTCATAGGTTCATTTAGTCATTGTGTAAAGTAATTATCTATTAGATAACACTCAGTACACATGCGCCAGAGGTTTATAGTAGTCATCCTGTCTGTTTGTCCATCTGTCTGTCACAATCTGATTTTGGAGTTTGCTGACAATTAACCATTGATTTAGATATGAACTTACTTAGAACGAAGATTTAGGACCTTTTATTGTGCTACATATTTGATTTTTGGGCTAATTGTTGAGAAAATGGTAGCTTTCAGCTCTGTGTAGGTACCAGCTTTTGTGGGTAAAGCCCCTTAGATTTACATCATGATCACATGAGCAAATAATTGCTTGCACCCCACAGTGGATTTGCTTTATTCTCAGGAAAGTTAATGGAGTTGAAAGAAGTTAAGTTTCGCCTAGATAATGTATATCGGTGAGTCTTTCTGGCCTGTTTAGCTTTTTCTCTTGTGAAGACAGCGTTTCCATGTACTATTTTCATTGATTGAAGTATATTGATGCCTGACTAAAATAGTTTGCTACTAGATTGCTTGTTCTTTTGGTCTGAAATTAGCCATGTAGTTTTTAGTAGCGCTGAGGGTTCGCAATTTCGGTGCTTCATTATCAGTAGTAAGGTAGTAATCTCAAAATTATTAACAACTACAAGCAAATTAAGTGTATTACTATTGATAAACCAGAAGGAAGCGTCTTTTTTGTCCTACAAGGCCACTGATGCACTGGCAATAAAGCGTGATGTAACTGGGTACAATAACAGCAAGATGCTAACATAGGTATATGCACTACTGAACACTAACACAATCCTGCACTATTACGACTAGTAAGTTCCTCTGTGAGCGTAATTGCTCACTTATTACGCATGTATAATAAACTTATTAAGCCACAAGATTGTTTATTGTTACAATGCTATAACATTAGAAAATTGAAACTCTATTATTGGCTGACTATTTAAACTTTATGGTCATTAAACTATGGTACTTAAGTCCAATTTTGTCATCATGGAAATAGAGCTTAATCTGGTAAAACACATTACATATAAACAAGTGTAGTTTAATATAACCTAACTGGGCAGGCTCGCTTATAAATTTGAGGTAAGAAAGTTGCATTTATCTTTACAATTAATTGTGAACTGATATAATAGAATACACTTTTATCCAATGAAGTAAGCTTTTTCAGGTAAAATACACCATTTAATAATTTTGTGGTTTTATGTAACCTACCAAGGCAGGCTCGCTTGCCTTTGTGCACAATCACACCATTAGTTTTAATTAACATAACTAGGCAGGCTCACCTGATACATGTGCTCAAGTACCCCACTATGTGTGGACATACGTACACACCAAAGGATGTGTAGTTCACACCAAATTCGGTAAATTTTACACTAAGTGTGCATTCACACTAGGCAGAAAGTGTGAAGGACACACTATGCATTGATGGTGGGCATTCACACCACCAGTTTGGAGTGAATTTGGTGGGTTTTCACTCTATCCTTTTTGTACTTAGTTTTGTATGATTTAAGTTAGTGTAGTAATTGTGCACAGTTTAGTTTTACTTTCAAATAAAATAATAATTTAGTTGTTAATGTAACATAATGGTCAGTATAGGTTACTTCATTTTCAATGTTATTTTTAAAATGTTAGTGTTACATCAACTGAACATTAAATATTATGTTTACTAAATAATCAGGAAAGGAAGGGTTTTGATAAGGCATTAATTGTGCCTATGTACTTGTATATTTATGACAAATTTCAATTGTGTTTAAGTTTGCTCAAGGCTAGTTAGTATAGAACATGAAAGTCTTTCCTAAATGGTGGTCATTTTCATTATCTTAATAAGTTTTTCACATGATAATGTCACATATGTTCATACATATACCATAGATTTACTAAGCATGTGCTTCATTATAATAGGACATTCTTCAAGAGGACAATATTTTAACAGCAATCAAGGATTTGGTGAATCAAATCTGCGCTACCAGTGTTATGGCAATGAGAGTGGACTATCTAATTGTTCAAATACATATAGCTCTACATGTCAAAGCTATCATGCCAGAAACTACTTTAGCTCTATACTTTTATACTGTCGTGGCAGTTTTGGTAAGTGTTATATTTCTAACTTGCATTTTTGCAAAAGTTATATTTATTAAACCAATAGTGTAATATTATAATACATGAAAAGGTTATTTTATTTAATAGTGATAATGTGGAAGATCTAGAACTTATTGGTTTCTGCTGTCTTGCTATCTCTCTTTTTTGTTGTTGCTATCTCTCTTTTTTTTTACCATCCACTTCACTGCTGAAGTATTTAAATTGATTCTTTTAAATAATATTTATCGGCTTACCTGCTCAGGCTAGACCGTTAAATTTTCATAATTACTTTTGTATATAGTTTAAAATTGCTCTGATTACATCACAATTCTCTTAAATAGAATAATTTATTTTATTGTACTTTTTGTACCAATGAGGTATCAACATTTCCTATTCTTTCAGCACCAAGGTGTGATTCAGGAGGAATTCGTCTTCATGGTGGAACAGATGAATATGAAGGAAGACTTCAAATGTGCAATAATGGAATCTGGGAATCAGTTATAAATTACAACTGGAATTATTATGATGCAGAAGTGGCTTGCAGACAGTTGTATTTGTATCAAGTGGCCAGTACTAGTCAGTTATTTTGACATTTATTGTTTTGATTTTGTAAATACTGTCTAGAATTGATATAGCAACTATTTATTTTAGAGATTACTTGGAAATATGTGTCACATACTGAACCACGGAGTCACTTTGGTCTTAGATGCACTGGATCTGAACATAGACTGCAGGACTGTGATTATTATACTACTTACTATGATTATAATATCGTTTACTTACGATGTCAGCTTATTCAATCAAGTAAATAGTGCATGGCTTACATTTTAGGACAGTAAATTTGCAAGGATAGGCCAAAGAATAAAGACATTTTTATTATTACTGAATAGTAAATTGGGACAAACTTAAACATTGATTAATATTTATGATAGCATTTATTACGTTGACAAATATAGTTTGCCATATATATCACATTATTTATTGCATTGTAATACTCTCTTAGGGGAGAGTTGTAGTCATGGAAATGTTCGCTTAATGGGAGGACCAGTTTCAAGTGAAGGAAGGCTAGAAATATGCCTACAAAGAAGGTGGGGGATCTGTATGTTATACTTCATGGGGCACAGCAGAGTCTAGTATTGCTTGTGAACAGCTCGGATTCCAATCTGAAAGTGAGTAACAATATATTGAGCAGTGTAAGCAGAAATTGTCACTTGATTCATGTTAGAATTTTTTCTGTCTTTCTTTGTATATAAAGAATTACTTGATGTGAAGTTATAATATTGCTATTATTAATTTTGTTATCGGCAAATTAAAGTTGGTGTAAAGAAAATTATTCTGAGTTTGAACTATAATATTTCTATTACATGAACATTAGAATCAGTGTTGTTTTGGTTTAGAGATTCCAGATTTTCTTAGTTTTATTTATTCATACTAAAAAAATATCTTGAATGCTTAGTTTTGGTTTTTTCTCCAATTTCTCCCTGAATGTTTAGTTAGTTTTTAGTTTTTCTTCAATATCATGTAGAAGATTTAAATAGTTATACTATTAATTGACTTAGTTTTGGTTAATTTATGTTGTCTCTCAAACTCTTCAATAATGAAACTCCTTTACAGGTAGTGTTCCCAAGTAACTTAAAAAATTAGCATATTTGTATGAAATCTTGGGTATTATAAATAAGTATGATATTTTATATAGTTTAGAAAATTACTTGATAGCAATTTATGTCTTTGATAATTTAAATAGCATAATTCAAGGTGAATTGTTTGCAATAAATATTTTGGCGTAGTATTAGTTTTTGTCATCCACTCTACTGGTAGTTTTAGTTATTATCGAATTTACTGTCTTCTAAAATATTTAGTTCATGTTCTCTACAACTTAGTACCAACAGTAAAATACCCCAAACTAAGGGGTTTTGGTTTTAGTTAACTAAAACAACAATAATCAGAATTATATATTATTAGACTATTTTGCTCATTTGGCATGCATATTTACTCCCCCCTATTATGCAATTGTGCTTAAGTATGGCATGAAAATGATTATTATTATCTTCGAGTGAATGAATGTAGCTACTTCAACTATTGTGACCATATAGTTGGGTATTTTGGAGCGGTGGTGTTGAACATACTTTTTCTAGAATCCATGTGCACTCAATACAGCTGTGTTGAATATTTGTTCTGAATGCAGATATACTCAACTTAGTCTTATTGAAGATAACCAACACTTCAATTATACACATCTTAGCTATTTCTTTAATTATCATATTATTATTGTACTCAACATTTTTCCTGTAAAGTATATTTAACTTTTGAGTAATGAAATTTGACTGAATTACATTGTAATTCGAATAGGATAAACTATTGTCGCATCAGTCCAACTACACATAGCTTTGTCCATTTAGACACGTTTACTTAGATACATGGAACTACTGTGAATTTTGCTAATGTATTGTGTAGTAAAGAACTTATTACATATTTTAATGTTGGTATTTTTCATGTATCCAGATAGCAGTTCACTTAGTCGCTCCATATATGGTGATGGAAATAAGCCAATTTTGCTTAGTTCCTTACAATGTAATCAAGAGCAGAATTTGCTTCAATGTAGAAGGTCAAATGACTATGTAGGCTATCACTCCTGTTCCTTATTAAATAACAATGCTGTGGCTCTGAGATGTGATGGTAAGGATATAATTTATAAGATCTTGAGGGTCATGTGTGTGTTTGTGTGTTTATAGCCAGTACATGTAATCATGGAGACATTCGTCTCTATGGTGGTTATGTATCATGGGAAGGTTTTCCTGAAGTGTGTATAAATGGACAGTGGACCAAGGCTTGTCAATCAAATTGGAATGATATAGACAGCAGCACTTTTTGTCGTCAATTACTAAACAGGCAAGATAACATAAGTAAGTACAGTGGGAAATTGTCATTAGTACATAAATCAATAAAATTATTGTCCATGCTGCAAATTCATGGAGTTGACAATTTAATTAAGGTTCTTATACTATTTTAATGCCAAATTGTCCACCAGAGTTTATAGCTAACTAAATATGTAGCACATTTTTTTTTACATCACACATTATTAAGTGTATTTTGAGTATACTTATAAGTTAAAAAATTAAACACAAAATAGCTGCATGCACGTTGTAAATTATGTTTAATAGTGTACAGTACAACAAACAAATTCATTGTGCTTAAATTATCATTTGACATATTGTGTATTGTTTTTATTTTGCGGCTATTTGAAGTTATTTTTCATAATGTCAATATTCAATTCACAAACGCAAGTTAATCCACTTTTTAACATTTGTCAATGTGCCTTCATCCAATAAATGTCGCCTTTCAAAACATGTCATATTATAAATTGATTTGAAAGCATAGTTAGGAAATAGTCATAACATAGTGCACAATTAAAGTGACTATAGATTGGAAATAAAATTGCCAGCATCGTGAAGGAAATGTCAACTGTAGGCAGCTAAATTTCAGGAAAGCTTGTTTCTGTGAACTTTAAAGTCATTTTTTTGATACTACTAACCTGGAAGTCACATAAATTACTAGTAAGCTTATAAAAAAAGAAAGAATTACAATAATAATAATAATAATAATAATAATAACAACCAGTGATGTGCTTTAGCATGATGTCAAGTTGCTTATTTCTATGTAAGACTCTCGAGGGCCTCTCCACCGCCTCAGCTGATATTTTAGCAGCTGCTCTAACCTTACTAACTAATACTATACTAAACTTATCTACTACCATTTTTGGTTAAAAATATACAATTTATATATTCAACTCATATTTTTTAGGAACAATTCAATCAAGTTCCTATAGTCGTCAATTTCATCCAAGATCAAGAAATTCAATAAGTAGTGTAGTGTGTCGATCATCATCGGCCTCAGCAAGATTCATTAGAGACTGTTCTTATACAACAAGCAATATCTCATGCTCTTTACTAAATGTAGGATGCTATTATGGTAAGAAACAATGTTTTTGTGACATGTATTATTATTATTATTACTATTATTATTATTATTATTATTATTATTATTATTATTATTATTATTATTATTATTATTATTTCCAGTCACAAATTGTACAAGTGGATCCATTCGTCTAATAGAAATACCTTCTTCAATAAAGAAGTTAGTGGAAGTATGTAAAGATGGAGTTTGGGGAAGTATTACATCATCTGGTTGGGAAAATCGAGATGCTAGAGTTGCTTGTAGACAATTAGGACTACCTTGGGAAAGTAAGTTAGGTTTGCTATGATTTATTTACATAAATTCACACATTTAGACATCATTTAATTATGAATGAGAAAATTTTCTGTAGAATGCATTTTTTTATTACATGGTGGCTGAGTTTAAGGCAAAAAAATTGATTAAAGTTATAGTGCAATTAGTGTGTAGGATGTATTTTCACATCTCTGACTCAATGTAAGTTTAGCATCTTGAATAATTGAAAGGAGTAACGAACATATTCATTGTTCTGTCCGATTCATTAAACTTCCTTAATCATATAGCAAGGTACAGCCCTAAAGAAAATTAGTGTCATCTTTCAGTATCTGCAGTATGTGATACACTTGAGATTAAGTTAAAAGCTGTAGCTTCTATTGATCTCTGTTTTCTTTATCGTAAAGAGGTTAAAATTGAGCATGTATTTAGATACAAATGAAACATTTAAATTTAAAGCTAGACCAGGTCATGTATGCATGAACGTAAATGCTTGTATTTTGTGTGTAGGTGTAAATGTATGTATGTATGTATGCATGCATGTATGTATGTATGTATGTATGTATATAATATGTATGTATGTACATTCAATTTTCAAGCCATTAAGAGATCACCATGTAAATCTTGTGTAAGTATCTAGTGAACAAGCTTATGTGTGATAGTCTTGTGAATTATATCTACTGCTTAGCAAAATAACGGCATAAAAAATTTAAGCAAACATTCAACTAATAAAAAAGTAAATAAACATTATATAATGCTCATTTGTTTTCTTACGATCACTGTGAGGGGTGGCTAACCTGAGAGCAGGGCCACTGGTGTCCTCATGGTGAGGTTGGACTAATGTTTTAAAGGACCAGGAGAAGCTATTTATCTCTGTTAAAACACAACTTCGCAACAAATATATAGAGTTTAGCATAATGGTGTACAGCCATTGGTTTGAGGATATGAATATAATTAAAGCTAATGAGTTAAGTAAGGGACTCTGAAAGTTGTAATTGTCTTCCAAGAAGGAACAAGTCATTCATGTCTATGGGATAGGAATAACAAATTTTATTTTGAAGTAGGTTTAGTTAGTTTTTAATGGTATACAACCATTGGTTTTAGGATATGAATATAATTAAAGCTAATGAGTTTGGTATGGGATTCCAAAAATTGTAACTGTTGTTCCTATCCCATGTGTCTGTGGAATAGGAACAACAAATTGTATTTTTAAGTTAGGTAGCCTTTTTGGATTCAGATGTCATGTGGAAATTGATTTAAGGTTGAAATTTAAGTGTTTTACTTTGTTAATGAAATACTTGTGCTGAAACACATCACTAGTTTATAGATTCTTAGCAAATTTATGTTCTTGATAGTATTTGTTTTTATTAACAGAATCAACTGCTGCTTCTGGACAACGACAATCCTCTTTCTTTTATTATTATGCAAGTTGTTCTGGAAGTGAGCACCGCTTATTAAGTTGCAGCTTTTCCATCGTTTTATCGTTGTCTTCCAGCTCATACTACTATAGCATATTTAGATTCAGTTCTTATCAAGCAGCTGCTGTGATATGTAGAGGGAATGATAATGATACTGATGCTTGTGAGGGAGGTGCTGTCAGATTAAGCAATGAAACAAAATCACGTACCTACATACGAGGAATAGTTGAGATGTGTGACAATGGACAATGGGTAGGAATATGTTCTGGCTATTGGAGAGACATTCACACCAGACTCACTTGTCAGAAATTACTCGGGAAATCACTTATAGGTATGGGAATTTTATAGTGTGTGCAATGATTATATATAGTTTTAGTGCAGCCATGAACTACTTATTATCAGCACACGCTCATATTATAAAATTATTTCTGTAGTAGCTAATTATCACACACCTCATTCCCATGACATCACCCTTACCTATATCACGTAACCTGTCATTGAGCATGCTCAGGCTGGTTTGATATAATTATATGGTCAGTCCTGCCATGTGCCTTTCAGTTGTACCTCATGCTGGCATATCCTTTATCCAACTTCTTGAACAACATAAGAATGAACCTCTTTGAATTTGGGAAGCTTGGAAGCATTGAATTGCTTGGGCTAGCTAGTACAACTCTGGTGGCAGCTACCTCTGGTCTAATCCTCACTGCCCAAACCATCACAGCCTGCTTCATTAGGTAGCTACCCAGAATATAGTGCTGCATTTGAATATTGGTTTACTTCCTTAAAATCTGTTAGTGGCAATAATTGGTAAATTCTAAGTAAAACGAAGTGCTGAAAAAAAATAGTGTTGGTAAATTGAAGGTATTCAACATTTTAATATTGCAACTATAGTGAGAGGTATAAGGCAGTGTACTTGTCTATGATAGCAATGTATCAATTTCCTGGGATCCTTCTGTTTACTTAATGCATGCCATAAAATTCCACTGTTATGTTCACAATAATATAATCAAAGTATCAATTTAGTATTTACTGCACTACATCTTTGTTATTTTGTAGTATCTTGGACCAAATCATATGAAGAATTGGGAATATCAAAATATTTAACAAGAGAAATATATTGCTCTTATCCAACTACAGATATATCAAATTGTTCTCTTGGATATAATTTATATCAGTCTTGTCATTCCTCCTCAGTAATTGGAGTCACATGTGCAGGTAACAACAATTTTTAAATTTTATTGTAATATGAAGCAAAAGGAGAGAATGTATGTAAGTGCTTACTGCTTTCTGCATAAGTAAACCTGCAAGGGACACTATAAATTGTAGTGTCAACATGAAACTTCTTGGTGAGCTACTTAGCAGAAAAAGCAAAACTACCACATAGGCAACAAGAAATCATTTATTTATGTGATTACAATGTGAGTATATGGTGCATTATCTTTATAGTACTTACGAAAAAATGACTGGTTCAAGTCTAAAAACAATTGGCCCAAAAGTAAGACATTAGAGACAATTAATTTATACCATATTCAGCAGACAGACAAGCAGACAAACAGGCACGATCACCACTATAACATTATCATGCATGTGCACTGAGGGTAGCAACATATTTTTTTAATATCTTATTATGTTGTTGCAATAATTATGCATAACATACATGTGTACTCTACATTTTTTGTACTCAAAGTATTCTTAACTGCACATTAGGGCCGTACCAGAAAATAAGAAGAGAGGAGCCAACAATTCTTTAACCATGCAAACTAAACTGAATGAGATCATCAGTTATCAGTAGCTAATTCTTTAATACATGATCAGTGATCTGTTGTTGGTTGACAAAGTAATATAAATTTCTGGCACTCAGTTCTGAAGGTAGTTGAATGGATTCCCATTAAATATCCTCACCTACTACACCAGGCTAAGGTACTTGTAAAAGCAAAGGTTCGGTCGAAAATATGTATAAGAAAAGCAAGAAATAGGCATGTGAATTCTCATTTGTATTTAATCATGAGAGTGTGTCTCTTCTCCTTGCCTCGCTTGTCAATTATTTTGGTTATCAATGTAGAAAGAACAGAAATAATTTTTGTTTTGCATTATTATACAGTAAGTGTATGATTGTAAACTTTATGTGATCATAGATTTAAAGTATGATGTTATTGTGAGGCCTCTAAATACCATTCAGCTTTATACTATTGGATCAACAGTACGGTTTAATTGCAGATAACATTGTGCGTATTAACTTATAGCAAATTGGTAAAGATGGAAATATTGTAAGCAATTAAGGAAACATTACCTTAATGAATATTTTTGCACCAAAGGTCAACTGCAGACTTTTCTTCGCCAAAACAAAGATTTAACCATCACCATTGCTCAAAAGTATTAAAGCAAAAAGGAAGAATCTGATGTTTACAGCACAGCTTATTACTAAGCATGATATTCAATTCCATTCCTATTTCCACTTTCTCTATCTGTATTTATGGCTTGAAGCTTACAAACTGCATGGTATTTGTATAATTATCATCTACAGTTCATTAGTTACGTAAACTTTATATTAAAAAATGCTTCAATTCTGAGGTGAAAAAAGAGTTAGGGAGTGAATTATTTGACTGTCAATATCTCAAGTCTAAGACAATTTTTGAGCATATAAATTGTGAAATTATCATATTGATTAATTCCTTCTGCTAGTCTTGGAATATCTTCAAGTAGCTAATCTCTAATCTGATATTATATGCTAGAGTAATTGCATATAGATAAATGGTGGGCTTACTATAACATGATAAGGTACAGACAAGTATATCGAGTAATTATCTGCTAGTCATTCACATTATCATGTACGGATAAAAAAGTTAATAATTCTAGCACAATAAATGACAGGATAGACAAAAAACACAGAATGATACAAATCCTGTCATTTATTGTGCTAGAATTATTTCCTCTATAATATGGCATGAATATCATTATCATTATTAGTGGCATATCTGGCTTCCACTTTCACTGAAGCTGTTATTTTGCCATGCCAACATGGACTTTAACAATGTCACCACAATTTAGTATCTAGCAAGCTAGCAATTTCATTTCTAGTTAATTCAAGTATTTAATGTTAAAGCATTATCTATTCCATAGGAGTTGAAGTGATTTTTCTGGATAACAATAATCAGACTGGCTAACAGTTGCTGGTCATGCTATGTATTCAGCATGAACGAGTTTGTAAAAATTAACATCAAATGAGCTAACAGTTGAAAAGGGTTATTTCTGAAGTAAATAATAGGTCACTTTGCATAAGAACTCTGTGAAAGCTCTATTTGACCACTTAATAGCTATATTGTTTTCGTTTTTAGTGCATACACTACTAATTGTATTTTTTTATCATCATGTAGAGCACTAAGTACAAAATTTTGAAAGACTTCATTGTACTTCTGAATAAAATATGCTCATGTACTCTAACATCAAGTGACTTCTCGTCTACTGAAATGAAGTGCCTTATTGGTGGAAATGGAATGGTACGATTTAGCACTACTCTAACATATTCCAGTGAAGATGGAACTATTACTGCAGCAGCTGTTGTTGCTCAAGTATCATTTATTGTGATGTCATCACCAAAAGGACTTCAACTTGGAAATAATAGTTTAATCAAAAACTTTACAACACTCTAATAGTAATGCTATGCCAGCAAGTTCCTCCAATGTTGCTGGTATTGGAGTGGGAGCTTTCATTGGTGGAATTGTAGTAACCATGCTCGTTTTTGGAATTATACTAGCTGTATACTGTATTCGGTAGGTTTATTGAAAAGTACATGCTTTCAAAATTAAGTCCACTAAAATGCTTTATATATTGTAATATTATGAGAATAAGTTAGAATAAGAATAATGAGTATAAAAAATTAATTAAAAATTTATTAAAAATTATTGAGAGACTATAATTCATCAAAATCGACTATAGTAATGTTAAGACTATATATAATATTATGTGCATATTATTATCAATACGACTGTTATCATTTTTACAGACAAACAAACTATGAGTATTAGTTATATTGATAAAGTATTGATTATATTGATATAATATCACAGCTTTTAGGCCAAAAAACTAAAAACATCTCGCATGTGATATTGTTTTTGTCAACTTAGTTAATTTTTATGTAATATAGTTTGAAATGAATATTATAGTAATTTATTTTAATAAGGCAAAATGTGTCCATATTATGTAATAATTTGAAAATTGGCAGGACATGCACAATAAATGTTTAGAACACCAGGTGTTTGCCTCTTTATATTAAAAATCCTTTAACTATTGTACATTGAAATGTATACCTTAGTTAACTAATTACTTCTCATTTAATGTGTGGGGGTAGGTTCGTCGCTGCCACCAGGAGAAAGAGGTGATGGTCAATAAGTATGTTATTAGGAAGATAGAGATTACTCGCCCCAGAGAGTCCCCAGAGTGGTCGACCCAGAGTCGGTCCTTAGAGTTGACAATCGAGCTTATAGATTCAACTAATCTCACTAAATCTTACTGACTCACAAAACTCAATCTCAAACCCCACTGGTGCTGGCCTGAGGTACAATATATAACCAGCCACCATGTGGAGGTGACATATGAATAAAGGTGGTGAATAGGTTTGCATGCTATTACTGTGAATGGGTGTCAGGTAACTGGTTCTCATGTTCTGGACAACTTCCTGAATGGGCGTTCCCACATAATGTTATTAATATTAGTAAAATAATAATGTTTGATTGTGTGTCAAGACTCGTACATTCACACATACATGCTATTTTTCATCTTATTATTATCTTAAAAAACAGATTTAAAATACATACATATTTTGGAATCATCACATATGTGGAGTTTGAGAATTAAATGATAATATGAGGAGGACATTAGAACAACAGCTGAATATCTTTATTGTTGAATAATAATGCCATAGGAAAAAGAAGTCCTTGGAAGATACCCTGAAGACTACACCAGCTGTTAAAGAAAGTAAGTATGTATCTAATGTTAGAGTTAACAATGAATCAAATGGACCAAACATAACGCCATGTGGATACGAAGTGGTTACTGAAAAGAGTGACAAGAATAGAACAACAAAATTGGTTGGAAAAGATGGAGCTTTGGATCAATCGTTGTATGAATGTATTGATGGAAGTGTCCACCATTATTAAGTGTATTATTATGTATATACAAACATGAATTTTAGAACATTCCATTGTCTGCCAACGTTGTTTATGGAGGTGTGATGTCTCCCAAGATTCAGGAAAAACAAGTTTGAATAATGTGTGATTATAATGAACATTTTTTTGTGCTGCTTAAACAACACTAGTAATAGATAGCTTAACTTAGCTTACAGACTGTTTTGTCAAGTTGTGTTTACTGAGGATATAACATTTAATTTATAAATTAATTATTGTATATACAATTCATAAGACATTTTCATAGTACTAGAAGTCTGCTTTATTGATCAGGATATTTTTCAGTATACTGGATTAATAATATGAAATTTACTATGAATGTCTACACTATTGTTACTTGAACATGAAAAGGATTAAGTTTAAAATGTGTGTATAGTCATAGCTACTCTCTATAAGCACATGCACTATTTTAGATCAAACCATCCTCTGTTACTACTAGGAATTTTGTTTACTTGCCCATTTAGTGTAAGTGCAGGATACAGATAGTGAAACTAAATGACTTCACTAATGTCTGAAATAGATGTTATTACAGCACAAGCGCAGTAGCTGATAATCTGAGTAAAGGCAACAACATCTTTATTTGTTAGTTAATTGTTAACCATGTGCTATTCTTTAGCTAAGCAGTAGCATGTAAATGCACAACACTTTCACATGCATTTTTTCACAGGACATGCCATCAGTAGACTTACCTTATTTGTGATTAATCACAATACTGTAGCGTTATGAACCTAACTAGGGAAGCTCACTTGCCACTTGTGCTAAAGCATAGTACTAGTATATAATTATGTATGTGGTACATAATGTACCTTAAACATATGCCAGGTTCTTTTTTCCTTCCAAAAACATTGCTTTTTATGCTTGATCACAGTTTAGTATGATATTACAACATTAAGCTAGTTGTACCTAAGTTCCAAATTGTGTGATTATTCCAGAGAAGAAACACTTTTTTAGTCAAAAAGTTGCTGCAACTGGTTACTATAGTATTGAAACAACCTATTACCAGACTAAATTCAAACACTCCATTTCTTTGGTGCTGAGTATTGCTTGTTGGTTGTCTAGAGCTGGCCACTGATAGTCAAAATTGCTTACAATGTTTTATCGAAATAATCTTAAATCATTGTTCTTCTGTGTAAGTTCAACCGTTCAATCAGAGTTTGACAGACAAACTGACAGACTGGATGACTACTACAACTCTCATTCATCCACATTGATGATTAATAATGTTCCTGGGGGGAGTGGCACTGCTACCACAGTACAGTCTCAAATTATACTCAATGTTATATATTTATCTAAAGATTGATGGAGTATATGCATATTTCCAGAAATACAGGTACTGTATCACCAAGAACTACTTCCTACTTGTGAATAAATGACCTTCTTCTTACTGATGATAGTTCAATGGGAATAGCCCCTCAGTAGATTCCACATTAATCAGGCTATTGTCGGAGGTCGTATTTCTGGTTAAGTAGCCTCCTTTAAAATTAATAATAATCATAAAAGGGTTTTAAATATAACTTGTTTTCTCACTTGCAGTTACATTATAGTAAGTAAAACCATAAATAATGCAGCTACATTAGGGTGATTGATTAGACAACTTATTGATGCGCTCATAATTATTAATAACTTGCTGATATTGTCAGTTTATAGTAATGCATTTATCAAGTTCAAAAGGAAAAATGTAGTTTTAGCAGTAATTTGTATAGCTTAACTATGCAATTTCAAATTTCAACAATCATGAAATTTGTAAATAGTTCATAAGAATATCCGCGTAAATATTGAAAAAGCTTATCAATTTTCAATTCAGGTAATTCAATTACATTTTGTTATTAATGGAAGCATTGTTTACTTTTAAATAAAATAGTCAGAGGTGTGATCATTATTATCTTGTAAGGGTAGTATATTAAAGGAAATACAGAAGTTAAAAAACGACTGTGATACATTAGCTCAAAATCACATAATTGAGTGGAATCACTTATAATAATTAAGAACTTCTAATAAATTTATTTTCAAACCTGACTTTTTGTTTTAAGAGATTGCAAGCTGAAAAGAAGGTATGTGGCACAGTGTAACTGATATTTGAGGTATACTGTACTCATTCTGTAATACAACTAGCAATTACAAATTGTATGTTTGTGAGCTACTTTGCTTATTTTTGAATATTTTTAATATTGCATTCGACGTATGTAATAGTTAGAGCATAAGCGCTTGGGTACTGGTACATTTAGTGCACTAAATCCACCAGTACCTAAGCGCACATGCTCTAACTATTTTAGATCCCGTTTACCCACGCCTGCCCAGTTTCCACTAGCAACTTTGTTTATCAGCATTTTCGGTGTCAAGCGAATACTTCTGTGTTTCGGGCCCAAAATTAATATTCAATTATAATTCAATTGAGGCACACCAGCAAGTTTACTTTAGCATTGTAGCTGCCAGCTGTCATCTCCAGATCTAACTCTATCTTGGGCTGCTCTGCAGTAAGCAGTGAAGCAGCTAGCTATGTTAAGGTAAATTTCTGTGGTATGAGAGGCTGCAGGAGAGTTATATGATAGGGCTGGTCCCTGGTCCCGTAAAGGTCGGATATGAGAGAGTAGTAGACCCTCCATATCCGGGCCTCACATAACCTGCTCCCTGCTTTATCTGGCCTATTCTATTAAACTAAAACTCAAAAATAGCAATACCCCAAGGGTGGTTAGTATGCACAGTTCATATACAGTGCTTCCAATCTTCAGAGCCACCATATTTCAAAAGATTTCACTGAAAAATTCATAGTATGGTAACCACTGATACTGACATATGGGAACTAGAAATATAGGGAAGTACTGATATACTTCTAGGCATTTCATAATTGGTTCAAACAGGTACAACCACACTTCTCCTTGATCAATGTCAAAAATTGTCAGTGCATATATCAAAAATTATGTAAAAAAAAATAGAATATTTAATTATTAAAGATAAATTTATTCACTTTACAGTAGATCCAGTCTAGTCAAAATGACTATCTTTATTTTTGATATAAACTGTTGTTTAAAGAATTTTTTTTAAAGAATTTTTTTTTGTTCTGTAGCGAGAGCTACCTATAATAGCTATTTATTAAAATTCAAATGTACAAAGATTAGACTATTAACACAACCTTTATAAGGACTCACTTTTCGGTGCTAAATTCTGTCCAAAATGTGAAAATAAGTGAATTGAAGCTTCCCTGGCAAGACGCGAAAGCATTGAAGCCAGGGCCATACTGCTGTCCCGGTCCTTCCATTTGAAAGGCATCAGCAAAGCAACTTTAGCTTTGCTCTATCTTCAGTAAAGACGTTCAGGCGATCTCTCCAAGATGGTGCTTTAACTCCTCAAGAAAGTTGACCGATTGGCTAAGCTGTGAGCAGCCGTATTGGAGCTCGTTCACGGCGGGCATGCTCACTACAGCGTGTCATAAAATGTCACAATAAACGTCACTTATATTTGACGTCATGATAGAAATGTCATAATACGTCATCGCTATTCAGCGCTTGCCGTTATATTCCCAAGTTCCTGAAGAGATGCCATTCCTGTGAGCCCAGTTTTTGCCCTAATGCTTTGTTATTGCAGGTATGTAATTTTTAATTATTTATCTAGAGTCTATCAAACATAGAAAGATATAGAGCCAGAAATGTCCCTTTCTGGCTCTAAACACTTTTGCCCCTTCAAGTTTTTTTTGGAGATTTCATAATTGTTTCTTAGTAAAAATAAAGTGCTTTGAAACCAAATTTGGTACACTAAAACTTCAATTACTTGACTTTATGCCTGCAAAATTTTAAGGATATAGACACTATAATGCTCTTTTTCTGTTCTAAACAAATGTGAAGAGTCGTTCAGAATCTGGTTACACTGGAGCAGGCATAACCACAACACATAACCACTTAACCACAAATCTAAATATTCTTGGACCAGAAAATACATCAATATAGTGAAAAAGACAAAATAACTACTGATTACTTGATATCCATTCAATCTGCAAAGGAAAAAAGTAACATATAAAAATAATTCAAGTTATTTGTTCTTTAGACTGGAAGCACTGTACAAAGGCAAAAAATAGTGCACACTTACCAAGTTAGTACACCTAGTAACAATATAGCTACGGGTTCTAATTTATACATAGTGAATACCAATACAAACTTATTTGTCATTATGTAAGCTACATAATATATATTTGTATTGGCTACAGTGATGGAAGTACATATGGACTCAAGGGCTATGTGCCAAGATGACTAAGTCGTAATTTATAACTTCATTATTATACGGCTTATGTATAATCATATTATATATAATAATATAACATAATATTTGTATGTTATTTATTAGAATATAACATGTTTGTGTTATTAGAACTTTATTACTAACATTCGAGAGAACTTATACAACATTCTAACCAGAATTCCTTCAATAATATGACATTGAGTAACTTCACATTGTCTAAAAAACATGCCATGATGCCTTAAATACAGTTGAATGTAATACTTCTTTAACATAATTCTAATGACAATGGAGCTATCACTGCAGTATATGTTGTTACACACGTATCATTTTATGTATGGTCATCATCTATAAGACTTCATATTGGTAATATCTAATTATAATAGCATTATTTTACGAAAAAATATGTTAAAAAATTTATTGGAGGAGTTTTACTAGCACCACTATGTTGGAATATCTTTATACAGCATTTCACTTTCCCAGTCCAATTCCAATTAAACAGCATTCTTTCCCATAAATTTTTCCCATACATTATAATGGACAATTTACGTGCTGTATTATTGTTCGTATTATAGCTACATCAGTAAGTGCTGCCTGATTATGCTTGACGTTTTTTGAATTATTCTTTTTTATTCAAAAAATTGTGTTTTATTGGAGTAGTATATTATACCACTAAAATTTCTTATTTGTGATGATCACAGTACCTATATAAAGTTGGTATGCTATGTAACGAACACATATAAGTATCTGTCTCTCTTACTGTTATACTGAATTACTGAATATACAGTAGTGGATTTAATATCGACAGTGAAAACCTTGAATGTCCCCATATAACAATTCAATGAACAAATAACACATGCTCTGCTGGAGCTGAAAAAGATCATTTGTGAGAAACCTTACCAGACATTTGGGGGAATATGTGGATTAGGGAATTAAATTTTTTAAAATAATGTCCTTCCCTTTAAATTTATAGGTCGGTTGTTAATAATTTACTATACGATAGTGAGTTTTTCAAGAAGAGAAACCGGTTAGCATAATCCTGAGCTGACACAGCTTCCACCATTTCAAACTGTCCTCATTTTGAAAGTATAATAACAAAAGTGGCCAACACAAATCAAGATGCTTTCATCAAGTAATGAAGGTTTACCTTATAACCACAAATCTTAAAGTTTATATCAATTAGTTGTAAAAGAAATAAAACACTATTGATTTTCTTTCATTATTATGGATTACTTTGACTTATTATTTTAATTTTTCTTTATTACAAATGTTTATATTATTCTATAATGATTCCAAGCAATTTCATGTCAAAAATGCCTACACATGCCTATATTATGAGTCAGACTGTGATATGGGAAATACTTCAAGAGCTAACTAATTTATGTTATGATCCAGGAGCAAGCGAAAATTAAGTCTGAGAGTGAAATATCTAGCCATATCACTCTGATGAGAGTAATAAATTTGTTATTCTAGGCTAGATATCTTCATTGTAGTATTGTGTACTAGGGTTGGTAACTACATCATGGTGTGAAGTTGGCTATAAAATTTTCTAGTGGCTCCCACAACCCCAGCTGTTATTATTTTAGCTGCTTCTCTAAACTGGTGGATAGGTTTCACAAGAGAAGGTTGCTGTAATACACAGAAAACAGGTAAGCTAGGTTGATTAAAATAGAGTCATGGTAGAATGTAGCATGATTGCAGAAAGTAGCTAATTAGTTAATTGGAGGACTTTCAATTTGATATGGAAGCATATTTTAATTGAACTTGATATTTACAACTTACAATCTATTGTGTAGGAAGCACTCAAGCACATAAAATACTGCCATGCTGTTAATGAGAGTAAGTATGAATCCAAATTAAGAATTAACAAGAATTCTAATAAGGAACATAATATAATACCATTGGGATATGAAGTGGTGTTGAAATGAGTACAAAAATATGACTGAATTGTCTGGCAGAAAAGATGAATCATCAGATCAATCCTTGTATTAATCTGTAGATGTATAGAAACAGTACTTTTTTATCGGTATTGCCTTTCACATTAATTTGTATTAGAATATCCAATTATCTGCCAATATTGTCTATGGAGGTGTACAACCATCTTCTAAAATGCATTGATATGTTAATTATTCGTAGAAGGTAGCTATCCACTCAACATATCTTAAACAGATATCTCAGTTAAAGGGCAGCCAAGATGAAAAAATTCCTACTGTTTTTTTTAATTTTCTCTGCAAATATAACCCAGAAAAAGTAGGGGAACAGCTGACTGAGCTTGGTTTATTTAGTAAGGTTGGGGGGGGGGGGGGTGTCTATAATAGTTCAAGTTCAGAGGGGCTCTCCCACATCCCCAGCTGATATTTAGAACCTGTTTTGACCTAGTTGGATAGTTCTTTTAGAGAAATGTAGCAGGGTAACTGGTGATAATCTTGTAAGTACCGGTGTACTTAAGGGTAATGAGCTTGTTCGGAGTGATGATACCATCCATGTGATATGGTGTGCTATCTCACTGGTCATGAACCTAAATATACTAGTGTAAAAGTAAATCTACCATTGTAAATGTGTCTTTGAAACAAGCCTGTCCAAAATTTTGCCTGTTTGAGATTGTAGTAGATTAACACTTTCTCACCTAAAGGTGTCTGGAAAAATGGAAAGGAAAAATGTGAAAAAATCTTAGTTGTCGCTGGGGATTCCAACCCAGGGCCACTGGATTTAGCCACCAGTGCTCTAACCACTGAGCTACGACAACCCTCGACTTCCAAGACTCTCACATTTTTTCTTTATACTGTTGAGTAGTACCGATTGCTGCAGTTTCGTACTGTCAATCTAGTTTTTATGAAGGGTCAGATCTTGATAATTGTGATGTTAAAGCCTTTTTAATCCACAAATTATGGCTCCTTTCTGGAAGGAGAGGTGTTTCTGGTCGACACCGAAAAGGTGTTCTGACGGCACATAATTGGTGGTCTGTTGAGTACGAGACTGTAGCAAGCGGTACTACTCAACAGTGTAAAGGAAAAATGTGAGAATCTTGGAAGTCGAGGGTTGTCATAGCTCAGTGGTTAGAGTACTGGTGGCTATAGCCAGTGGCCCTGGGTTCGAATCCCCAGCGACAACTAAGATTTTTTCACATTTTTCCTTTGCTTTTTTCCAGTGGGAAAGTGTCAATTTAGTTTTTATGAAGGGTCAGAAGTTGATAGTTGTGAGATTATAGTAATTGCACTTGAACTACTATAATATTATAAAAGGTGAGAAAACTGAACTATTGGCATAAACCTTTATATATACATTATCAGTATTTTTAATATAGCTAATGTTAGCTTAAGGGCAACCGCGTGCGATAAAAAAAAATTGTTGTACTTTTTTGTTATTTTCTGGTAGTTTTATGTGCAAATATAACTCAGAAACAATTACTGTTTTAGAACCACTCACCTTGGAGATATAACCAAAATTTTATTTATTTCTTGTTGTGGATGAGGCTTAGTAATGATGTAGATAGGGGAATGGCTGTGCTTGGTTTGCTTAGTAAGCCAATGGTTGTGGGCTTGTTTTAGTTCTAAGCTAGCAATGTCTGATGAGTCTGAGGCAAAAGAAAGCAGCCACTATAGATCAGAATATAGCCCATTAGAGACAGTAAGGTTGATCCTGAGGGTAATTCAGATTCTAATGGATGCTTGAAATATCAGCAGTGATGGCTAACTCTGACTGACTTGCTGATACATCATAGTGGGCATTATACACAATGTCCAGTTAGAAATATATTAATTCAATTTCACGTATTTATTATGAAGAATGCTTGTGTTGTAGGGAAAATAGCTAGAGTTGTTGGCTAAGTAAATGCATTGGTGACCCCAACAACTTATGTACTTCACAACATGTGTGTAAAATAAATGCTAGTTTTTTGTGAGAGTATTATCCGAACATAAATATGTAGACTACATCATACATGACAGTTGAAACATAACTCATCTTTCAAAACATAAAACGAAAGAAAAACAATATACAAAAACATTGCTCCAAAAACTTAGAACAACAATAACATGTTGCAGGTACATGAGTGCAAGGAACATGCAGAGAAAAGGTAATTTTAAGGCAACTTCAAAGTTTTCTTATAGTAAACATAATAGGGAGTAAACTTTTAAAGATGATTTTTATATACATACATACATTTTACATACATACATAGCTACATTGTTTTTCTCACCAAATTTAGGGAGCTTTAATGCCAATACACAGTTCATTGTCATCCTTTGCAAGGTAAGTTTTAGTGAAGTTAATAACCTTGGTAGTATGGTCCTTCTTTGCAAGGGAAGATTTTATACAATTGATGATTAATGTCATATATCTGATTACAATGAGTTATTTTCATTGATTGGTGTGATAGTGAACAGTGATGACTGTCTTAGCATTTTATGTAGCATGATGTAATATATTTCATGATTCAGGGGCAAGTGAATATATCATGAGAGGGACCTATCTAGCCATATCACTCTAATAAAGTAATAAGTGGTTTACTATAGGCTAGATATCTTCACTGTAGTAGTCTGTACTAGGTTTGGTAACTCATGGTGTAAAGTTGGCTGTAAAATTCTCAGGGGCTCACACAACCCCAGCTGTTATAATTTAGCAGCTGCTCTAATCTGGTGGATATGTTTCACAAGAGAAGGTAGCTGTAAATACACAGAAAACAGGTAAGCTAGGTTGATTAAAACAGAGTCATGGTAGAGTGTAGCATGATTGCAGAGAGTAGCTAATTAGTTAATTGGAGGACTTTCAATTTGATATGGAAGCATTTTTTATTTGAACTTGACATTTACCACTTGCAATATATTATGTAGGAAACACAAGGCATCAAGCACATAAAATACTGCTATGCTGTTAATGAGAGTAAGTATTAATCCAAATTAAGAATTAAAAAGAATTCTAATAAGGGACAGAATACAATACTATTGGAATAATATTATGAAGTAGCTGTTGAAAGGAGTACAAAAATATGACTGAACTGTCAGTCAGAAAAGATGAACCATCAGATCTATCCTTGTATGAATGTGTAGATGCAAGTAACTATGCATTATAATTACATATACTACCCTTTGTCAGTATTACTTTTCACATCTGTATTAGAATATCCCATTATCTACCAACATTGTCTATGGATGTGTATAGCCATTTTCTAAGATGCAAGAAAAACAAGTTTGAATGACAAAGTGACCCAAATATTAGTTTTGTTTGTACTGAAGATTTTTTTTTGTAGCAGTAAACTATTAATTGTTTTAACATAACATTATGCTGCTTAGAAATGATAGTCAACAATTCTAACCTAAACTATTATGATTTAATGATGCTTTTATTATGAAACATATTACTGATGAATTTTCACACTTCAATTAGATATTTTTATAATTCATAGAAGGTAGCTATCCAGTGAATGTATCTCAAAGGGATATCTCAGTTAGGGGGCGACCATGATGAAAAAAACTTCCTACTGTTTTTGTTATTTTCTGGTATTTTTATGGGAAAATATGATCCTGAAAAAGAAGGGGAACAGCTGAGCTTGGTTTATTTAGTAAGTCTATGTGTGTGGGTTTGTTTTAGTTAGCTAACAAAGTCTGATGAGTTTGAGGTAGAAGAAAGTATCCAGTATAGATTAGACTACAGATCATGAGAGACAGTAATGGTGGTGGGGTGGGGGGAGAGGGGGGGGGGGGGGCTGTGCTAGTTCAGAGGGGCTCTCCCACCCCCCAGTTGATATTTAGCACCTGCTTTGACTTGGTTGGATAGTTCTCTTACACAAAGGTAACTGAGTAACTGGTGATAATCCTATCAGTACCGGTGTATTTGAAGGTAATGAGATTGGGAAGCAATTCAGAGTGTGATAACACCCATGCGGTATGGTGTGATATCTCGCAGGACATGAAACTAAAAAATACTAGTTTAAAAGTATATATATATCATTGTAAATGGGACTTTGAAATAAGCCTTAGCCAAAATTTTATATTTTGTCTGGTTGAGATTATAGTGATTGCACTTGAACTACTACAATATTATAAAAGGTGAGAAAACTGTGAACTATTAGCATAAACCTATTTTGTATACATTATCAGCATTTTTTACTATAATAACATATTAATGAAAAGATTGTCCTAATTTTTTTTTGTTATTTTCTGGTAGTTTTATGTGCAAATATAATAATAAGAACCCCCTCACCTTAGAGGTATAACCAAAATCGTATTTATTTCCTGTTGTGGGTGAGGCTCAGTGATGATGTATGTAGGGGAACAGCTGTGTTTGGTTTGCTTGTAAGCCAATGACTGTGGGCTTATTTCAGTTAGCTAGCAATGTCTGATGAGTCTGAGGTAGAAGAAAGTAGACAATCAGACTATAGCCCATTAGAGATAGTAATGTTGATACTGACAGTACTTCAGATGCCTGGCAATGCTTCAGCTGTGATAACCATCACTGATTTGCTGATACATCGTGGTTAGTCGAGTTATACACAATATTCAGTGAGAAAATATTAATTTAATTGCAGGTATATTGCGAAGAATGCATGTGTTGTAGGGTAATAGTTAGAGTTGTTGGCAAAGTAAATGCACTTGATGACCCCAACAAAACCTGCATTTCTTAACGTGCGTAAAATACATGGGAGTGTATTTGTGAGAGTGTTATCCATATATAAATAAGTAGACTACATCATACATGACAGTTGAAGCGTGACTCTTCTTTCAAAACACAAAATGAAAGAAAAACAACATATAAAAATATTGCTCCAAAAACTTACTATAACAATAACTTTTTTCAGGTACATGAGTGCAAGGAACAGAGACGAGGTACTTTTAAGGTAACTTTAAAGTTTCTTATAAACTAGGGAGTATTGACTCCTTACAATTGATGATTAATGTTACAAGTCTGATTAAATTGAGTTATTTTCATTGATTGGGTGATAGTGAACAGTATGACTGTCTTAGCATGTTATTTAGCATGCTGTATCAGAAAGTCACCACAGATACTAATCAATGTAATCATGTTGTAAACACCATCGATGCAGCTGCAAATCATATATAAGTTTAATTTGAGTAATCAATTATGCATTTAAAACATAAAATTGCATGAACATGCAAACAAGGATGTTGAAACTACAAGTTAAAAATAAACAGAACCAGGCACTGCTGTTTGCACAGAATATGAGTTGATTTCTTTTCCTAATGGACTGTTGGAAGGCCTAATCAAAGTTGGAATAAACATGTTTTTAGATAAACTTCAATTTTCAATACGTATTTTCCAGTTTTGTATATCATTCAAGCAGAACACCTGCGTATAGTATGTTTCCTGCTGTACACATCTTAAATTATACTAATTTTTACTCTGGTAATTGTGAATATGTGTATCAAGTCTATTACAGTATTGGATGCATAGATATTTCTGGTGTTATTATTAGTGGTACATAACAATGTAGCTATATGATGTTCTATGGAATTGTAAGAGTAATAACCTTAGCATTATTCATCTATGCTGGATATATAGCATAAGTAACACATGGCACAAAGCAAAAGCAAGCACTTTTTTCGATTTGTGTATAGTACAAATGGCTACTGTGAAATCACTCAATAATAATAGGTCAGATTTATATTTTATTATTTTCACTGTTGTGATAGGTATAATTGGGCTCTCTCTGGGCTCTCACTGCGCTACCCAAGCTTTTACGTTTTCAAGGCTAGTTCTGCACTCCTGCACATTACCCAGTGATTTCCAATGCATGTTTATATATGAACGGGTCAGTTGGTGTTTTTTATTTAATTTTCTTTGGTAATAACAAAACAAAACAAAAACATAACATGATGTTGAGTATTTTTTGGTATTATGCTTGAAGTTTCGAAATTGAATTTTGCTAGATTTCATTGTGTAGTCCAGCCAATCCAGATATATGTATCTTCTTCTCCATAATTGTATGTACCTCTTTTTATTAGATACTTGGAAAAATAAAGACACTGCCTAATAGAATTTGCAAAGATATCAGATGCCAATGTTTATGCCTTTCCTTTTTTTTTTTGTCTTGAGTAAGCGACCGCTTTACACACATACAAACATAACAAGAAAAAATCGAAAACCGTGTGCTTTCTAGTTACTGTGGTAAATTCCCGATATTTTTCGTTATTTCCAGATTGTACCAAGGTACATTCAAACGGTCCTATCCACAATTACTCAATTCGGGGTGAATATACCCACCTCCTAGAAGGTGAACGTGTAAGCCGTCCAATCCAAATTAATTTTATGCGTTTCCTACGGCCTAGAGCCCAGGTACTATTCGGTTGCACCCCTGTACTGGATTTACACTATTCCCGGGCCTTACACCTACTTCCAAGTCGTGGTGTAGCCTACTCTTATCCCCTTTGCCCCTTACGCGTTAAAGCCAGAGTTAGCGAAAGTTACCGGAAGTACAATCGCAAAACGTCTGTACTTAACATTTAAGCAGTGATTGCAAGAGCAAATAATTAAGGTCCTTGGAATGACCTTGTAACTCTTTAGTACTTCTTTACCATGCGACCTATACTTTTAATCTCTACTTTGCTTTGTGTATTATTACTGTCAGGAAAGGGTGAGTTATCTTAATGGCAGCAACTCAGTCAAGTGAATAAATAAAGTATAATAGTGCTATTTTTAAGGATGATGTTCAGTATAAATCTGTTTAATTTTACATTATTGCAGTAACTGGCAGCAATGGTGGCATTCTTGCTAGACTGAATGGTCGCACTGTTCAGCTAATAAATTTGGATGCACATACAGAATGGAGTGACTATTGTCACTACTACAACTATTATTATGGATCTGACTTCCTATCCTCTCTTGTGAGGATGTTCTCTGTCACTTGTCGGTCACTTGGCTATGAGGCATATTCAACTTACACAAGTAATGAAGTGTTAGCTAGTGATAAATTAAATTTAATTATTATGGATTTCATTGTGATATTTTTTATAATGTACACAAGTTTGACTGAGGAAAGAATTGTGATTGATATTATAGGTACTAACTTAAAACATTATCCAAATGTGGACTGGTTCTGGGAAAGGGTACAAATTAGCTAAAAAAAAAATTTTTAATTTATTTTGTACACTATAGTGTAGTAAATTACCTACCTGCTGATACCCTTTTGAAAGTCAAGTTATTTTAACCATTAATTGGAGAAGACATGTCTTAGATCATTCATTTCGTGTTTCATTCAATTGATGCTGAATTAAATGCAATAAGCTATTTGAACCACTTGTCAACTGAATACTGCAAAACTTTGAGTATAACAAATTTATACCTTTTTCCCAGAGCCATTGTTTAGTGCTCACTTTCAGAAAAGCATTAGCTGATTTTAAAAACTTTATGATTTTTCTAAGATATACTGTTGCTCATAAAATGACAACAAGAATTTCCAGTGTAACTATCTGATTCGACACCTCTATAGGGATGTAGAATCAGGCTTTTTTTTATGTTTTATTGAACTGCTGAGATAAAAAAATCAAATCGCCAAGACAATACATATTTGTACTGAATAGTAAATTGCCATGTAAAAAGGAAATCATGGATATTAAAATACTAAATAATATATTTTTGGAGGTATATAGATATGTTTTTATCAAGTTTATATAGTATTATAAATATTGTATGTACTACTTTACTGCAATCTCAGTTTTGTATTCATACTCATAATTACATCATAATATACATTTCCATGGTAACAAAGCTTACTGTGCCAACAATCTGATTAGTCAATCAGTGTTATATAGTTTTATACATGCCTATAATTTGTTGAAATACAAATTAGTGTGTCTTGTATAATAATGTTAGTTACATGGGAATGAATGAGTCAGATTCAGTTAACAGCAGTCAAGTCATAGTCTGAGACCTGGCTCACGTTTGTATGCATTTAATTAGGGAGAAGATAACTGTTCTTGTGTAGTATGACCCTCACAAAAAAGGTGGCATATGAAAGTTCTGAATCGGCTATGAGAATACCAAAACTGACAACACCCTTTTCTAAAAGCTATCCCAGTAAGATTAATATTAATTTGTCCTTGTATACTCAGATGCATTCTACTTAAGATAATGAAAGTAAGTGGTACTATTTGCAGTAAAAGAAAAAGGTTTAAGGTTCTGTTGGACAAACAGCATGTGTATAATATTATCATGTCTGGGACAGACCAGACAGCTGAACAGCCTCTTCCCACGATGCACATGGCCTATGTCAGGGAGGTCACTAATGAACTAATTAACAATTCTATTGTTTAGCTGATAGGTAATCATTCAATGAATATATTTACAACTTAACCCATTGGTCTTGTCATCATGCTTGTTCTTCATAATAGGCTTGAAGTGTAACTCGTACTTTGAATGAATTAATGAATGTATGTATACAAGTGAACTTTATTCATTCCCCTAGTAGCTCTACAACTCTACAATGCACGGGAGTGCTTCTGCCGCTAGTACACGCCTACACAGAGCCTCCTTCAAGACTACACTCGAGTGCCCTGAAAAGCTTTTTGATAGTCTATTTCAGGCAACTGCGCTGCTTTACCACAATACTACTGCTCATGGTTACTGCCAGGGCTGGTCCTTCACTTCACTATTCATTGGCTCGGGTTGATTTACAATGACTCGTTCAATCATATGTCTATTTAATGGCTTTGCCAGCCTGTATCCAATCAATCATAATTTAAACAACTTATACAAGGATTTTGATACAATGTATAGTAGTACATTAATAGTATTACAGATTTGGACAGTTTACTACATACTAAATATTAAAAAATGGAGCTATATTTAATATAATTATGTTATTAAGTGTGTTTTTTTTCTCTCTATTATTAGCTTATAATTATAGAAGTACAGTAATGTAGTAGTACATTAATATTATTACATGTTCTGTTTACTTCGTCATAAATAATTTGGAGCAATATTTTATATTATTGTCTGCATTATATTTTCTATTATTAGATATTTATAGGAGTACGGTAAAGTCTTATTCCACTTATGTGGTAAAGTGCAAAGGAAATGAAACTTCATTGGATGACTGTGATGTAACATATTATAGTCAAACTAGATGCAGATATGTTTATAATATCACATGCCAAAACTGTAAGTATTACAACTTACATTGCAAAGTAGTTTTATAACAGTTGTATTATTTTAGTATATCTTAGAATAAAAAAATTATGAAAAATTATTTAAGAAAGAATAATTTAATGTTAACTAAATATTATATTGTGAAGATATACATGCATATGTAAGCTATATTGAAGTTTTGTAAATTACAATATACAAATTGGATATAATTATTTATAGATTACAGAAATAGTTATCGTGACAAAGTTCTGCTTTCTATTGAGTCATAAGAGAGAGACTTCTGACAAATGTGAATAATTTTTACACTAATAGCAAGAATAAGCAATTAGACATGAAAACATGGATTTTATCAACAGAATTACACACATTTACAATAAAATGAATGAAGGAGGACTTCCATCAATATTAATAAACTCAGTAATAGCTACTAATAACTCAAACTTAGCAATGATCAAAATTTTAGTATCAATTTATTGTTAGTTAAGTTTCAGTGACTAATAGCGTATTATATTATCTGCTAAGCTTTGAAATGAATTTAAGGCAGCACTATTCTGCTGAAAAATGAAGTAAAGCATGTAGTAATTATGTACAGGCTTCATAGCAAGCTAGTTTTTTTGTAGCTCTTGGTTATTTTCTACTACTTATGACAGTTAATGTGAAATTTATCAATTTTTCTTCTAAATACATTGTGCTATGGAAATATATCAGATTCATATGACTTGATTAATGTATATTATAATCTAAATCTTCAGTCTCTAGACCGCCACAATATGTGACTTCAGGGTATTGCTGGTTGTGGCATAGTTATTAGAGAAATGTTTATGAGACTGCTATACATTCATTTCTCAAGAGGGTTTATTTAAAGACATAATGATGCGTAAATTAATTTTGGACAAGTTACTTCCCTAGACACTTAGTAGCTAATATTGAAAATGCTACTCTTTCTTAAATATTACATGTCTTTATTTTTTGACCAACAACATGCAAGAAGTCCAGGCCGAGTTATGAAGTATTGTAATATTAACCTGAAAGTACTTAAAAATTATTGAGGAAAACATAATAGTATCTACGTTAAAAAGTTTCAATTTTAATTTATGTATTGTATTTAGGTGTTTCTGGTTCTGTACGTTTAACTGGAGGTCTTGTACCTCAACAGGGCTATGTGGAAACTTGTGTTGATGGAATTTGGACTAGAGTATGTGATAACTGGTGGAGCAATCACAACTCCTTTGTGACTTGTAGACAATTAAACTACCCTACATCGGAGCTAAGTAAGCCTTTTAAAATGAGATGATTTATTTTTTACTTCAATTATTTTTCTCATTGAAATTTTTTGCACACATATTATTGCACATTGATTATGCAGTTATAAGATCTGCATGCATCAATTATAGCATTTCTAAAAGATATAGCTGAGTACAATGCAAGCATACTGAAAGTAACATTTTTATATAATGCAGGCAAGCATTTAACCCAAGTCCACTTTTGCCCTTCATAGGTTCATTTAGTCTTTGTAATACTAGATGTAAAGTAACTAGTGGTGTGCTTGAGCACAAATGGCGAGCGAGCCTAAAGACTATACTATTTTTATTGACTTCTAACACTGAAGCTACTGAAAATAAGGTCCAGTTTTTAAATTTAGCATACAGGGTAAAGGGATTTCAGTGCCATAAGTAACAACTCTCTGCAACTGCTTGAATTGAAGGAAAAAACAACAACAACAAAACAATACACGTTATTTAAAAGTTTTCTTTGTGATATTCTTTAGCTAAGTAGTGGTTGTAACACACATGCACCTACACAGACTTACCCTCGCAGTAGTCTAGTGGACAATGTATTTTCAGGTAAATACTGGGCTCACGGCTTATAACCATGACAAAGAGCGCATTGACTTACCACCGCCACTAACTCGAATAGAAATGGAAGTCCCTTAAGTTGTCAAGTTTGAACTGCACCGGCAAAAGAATTCAAAACGGTAAACAAATCAATTTCTAGGGTGATACGGGTACTGATCGATAAACCAGAGGATTCTGTTTAGTGCAATTTGGGACAAGGGTCGACAACCAAACTAACACAAAAACGCGAGGGTCAAAGTACAAAAATGCCTTACGTACGTCCATACATATAGTACAAACTAGTGATGTGCTCTAATAGCACAAAATAGCGAAGCGAGCGATGCATGTTCCCTGTAATTGCAGCTATTCCATGCATGCTTGGTGTGGCTACAAAATACTGTCAGATTCTTTACTTTGCTACCTGTTTCTGTTTCGTTTTAGCTCTCCTCCTCCTTGCCCTGTCTTTTTCATTTCTTATCGCTCTCCTTACTAATTTTTCTTCAGGAGTTTCGAACGCCCTCAAAGCTCTTGACCAAGCGTTTCTAACCTTTTGTCTACTGGTCATCGCTACTTCGGCGGGTAAACAAAACAAAATGTTGCTAAGAAGGTTACCCGGGCCCGAGCAAGCGCGTACGAGAAAGGGTACACACGTACGCCCACGCAAGAACAAAAACAATTTCTAGACCTAACTAGTGATGTGCTTGAGCACAAATGGCAAGCGAGCCTAAAGACTATACTATTTTTATATGAATGATTTTGACTTCTAACACTGAAGCTACTGAAAATAAGGTCCAGTTTTTAAATTTAGCATACAGGGTAAAGGGATTTCAGTGCCATAGTAACAACTCTTTGCAACTACTTGGAAGGAAAAAAACAACAACAAAACAATACACGTTATTTAAAAGTTTTCTTTGTGATATTCTTTAGCTAAGTAGTGGTTGTAACACACAATGCTTTGACACAACTGGACATGCACCTACACAGAGACTTACCTTAGCGGTAGTCTAGTGGACAATGTATTTTCAAGTAAATACTGTTGCGCACGGCTTATAACCATGACAAAGAGCGCATTGACTTACACCGCCACTAACTCGAATAGGAATGGAAGTCCCTTAAGTTTTCAAGTTTGAACTGCACCCGCAAAAGAATTCAAAACGGTAAACAATTCAATTTCTAGGGTGATACGGGTACTGATCGATAAACCAGAGGATTCTGTTTAGTGCAATTTTGGACGGGGTCGACCACATAACTAACACAAAAACGCGAGGGTCAAAGTACAAAAAAATATGCCTACGTACGTCCATAACATATATTACCAATAATAGTGGTGTGTTGCTTGAGCACAAATGGCGAGCGAGCCTGATAGTTAAGTAACATAAAATGTTACTATGTTTTAGCTTACTTCATGCAAACACTATAATAGCAGTTATGTCATTTGATTTCAGCAAATAAATACAAAATCACTCTCTTACCTGATTAATAGTAACTTTTGTAGTATCAAACATCAACCATTCTGATAATCTCAATCACCAGTAACTCTTGAACAAGCTCTCAGCTACAATAAAAAATAAACCAGTGTTATTATTTGTAATTTTAGCCAACAAATATGGAATTACTACTTACATCATTCTTGAGTATTGATAACTTCCGTAGTATCAAATTGAAGTTACTTTGACCATCTGAATTACCTTGAATTCT
>WLWD01004165.1_pt1 | contig 45044 bp, 26 predicted proteins | sample 6712731 | NCBI WGS metagenome assembly WLWD01 (sample SAMN12718690, study PRJNA576275) | sponge metagenome | isolation source: marine sponge | host: Mycale hentscheli | place: New Zealand: South Island, Marlborough, Capsize Point | collected 2014-11-01 | reverse complement strand
CACTCGATTCTTCAGACAAGCAGATCTTACTCGATTCTTTAGACAAGCAGATCTTACTCGATTCTTCAAACAAGCAGATCTTACTCGATTCTTCAGACAAGCAGATCTTACTCGATTCTTCAGACAAGCAGATCTTACTCGATTCTTCAGACAAGCAGATCTTACTCGATTCCTCAGACAAGCAGATCTTACTCGATTCCTCAGACAAGCAGATCTTACTCGATTCCTCAGACAAGCAGACCTTACTCGATTCTTCAGGAAACCTTTGCCAATTTGACCAGTGCCATAGAGGCTCCACAGTGATGGTGCTATTGATGATTTAGCTATTGACCAGCTTCAGTAGTGAAATAATAAGTCTTGCTGAGACTTTTTAATGTTCTTTAGTTTTTTGGTTGTTGTTTTTTTTTTTACAGAGATTGACATTAAAACATTCCTAAACCACTATAGATTGAACTTCCCCAAAGCACAGGCAAAAATGCATATATTAGTAGCTGTCACATCTGATAAATTAATTTCTTATAATTAGAATGTTATTTTGTACTTATAGTACTACATACAATGTGTTATGATTGCTATTGACCAAAATATTAATCCCAGAATGTGATGTTTCAGATTATTATTATAGTATGTCTTCTGCCTAAGCAATAGAATTAATCGACAATGCACCTTTGGGTTCACTTGCACACTTATCTACTTACACTCAAGTTCCATACCAGCCCATGGGCTACAGCTCCTTGGGCAGTTGTTTAGTAACAATGATTACCACTTAGCAACACTTTATAGAGATTCAGTCTTCAAGATTGTCGGGATATATGTCCAACTCCTTTTGAATTGGGTGAGAAAGATGTTACTAATGAGTGCATGGATAGTGATTTAGTTGAGGAGTGTGAATGGGTTCTGGGAGTGAGGAATTGATTGGAAGCTGGTGTAGTTGTGCTGATTCTTCAGAAGAAGTAGAGGGAGAAGGTGACAGGCAGGAAGATATGTTGAGGAATGTGGAAGTGATTTGTGTAGGAAATTATGCAGTTCCCACCCTTCAGACGTGTAGTAGTTTAGCTGACAGGAAGGAGAGAGACTACTACTGAGCAAGTGGCTCATTATTTCACAGACAAATGGTGCATGACCAAGAGTTTAAAATAGATTGGTAGTTTCTAAGTCAAAGAATAGCATGACTTTTAAACTAGCTCATGAAATTAGCGGGCATGTTGTGAGTAAGAAAATGACTAAAATAGTTAGTAGTAAATCTTATTGCAGAGGATAGTGAACTACATGTTAAATCTTGTATTACTTGCTCAAAGGTGAATAAAGGAAGTAGGGTACTGACAGATATGATTGACACAGCCATTTGAAGTTATAGCATTGGACAAGTGGGTCCATTACCTCCTGGGAAGGGAGGGATGTGTTTCACACTTACTTCATGTTACATGGCTACCAGGTGGCTGACGCTGTGCATCTGAAAACAGCTGCAGCTAGGAAAGTAGCTGATGCTTGCATAGTTATATTTAAATGGGTCTACCATTACAGGTCCTTATAGTCATTTTGAGGAAGGTGTATTAGTTTATGGTCGACAATTACGTGGACCTATGGATATTTAATATGCAGGGTGGATAGATGATTCACTAAATGGCAAGTGAGTGAGTGAATGAGCTGGCTGAGAAACTAGAGGTTCTGGGAGATGATGTTGTTGATATGGGAAGATAATTGAGAAGAGATAAGAGGGGAAAGATAAGGATAGAAATAAAGAATTAGAAGTGGGAGTGTAAGAACCAGAAACACCTCACCCACATTATCACAGGGGAGTATGGCGTAGGGAGTACCATAACTGAGAGGGAAGAGGACTGATGGCAGCACTTGAATATTATACCGAGACTTAACATGCACCATTCAACGAACACACTGATAATTTGAAAGAATGTGAAAAAGAATCACCAGAAATTAATGCTGAGAAGTATGTATTTGATGTGTGTAATAACACTGATAACATTGGTAGTCAAAAGTTGCCTGAAGATCTTGATGATCCTGGTGCACCTGATCAACCTGAGCATCCATATCAATCTCAATATGATGACGCTGAAGTATTGTATGATCTACTAGAGAGATAATATGTAGACTTGACTATAATTTACAACAGAGTCATGTTAGTGAGACTCCACTAATGTATAAAAATTCTGCAGTTATCTGTGGAGTAGCTAAGATTCATGGAGGAGTTGGTGGTAGGGCTCTGCGCGGACACTATCACAGAGTTACAGTGACTAAATTAGTCACCAGCTATCTTATATTAAAGAAGTGCTGGGAGCACTCTTCTTTGAGAGCTTACTAGCAGAACTACTAGCCATTGATCTAGATGAGGAAGGGAACATCAACATAGCCAGTTATCTGTTACACTTCTAGCCTGTCTTTGTGTGTTTCAGAAACTGATTTGTGTAATACGCTCAAAGAGAAAACATAAAGCGATGCTCACTTTGTCCAGCAAATTAACAATCATGACATATTATGCTTATTGCTGCCAAAATACACAATTATAGTCTCATCATTCATACTGCAGAAAGTTTAGAAGATAAAAAGTGTCCAAAATTAGTATCATTATACAAGGAAAAGAAGTTGACAATGAAATTGTTTAAAGCAATAATGGAAACCAGAAATAGTATGGAAACTAGTGAACTCCATCTAATTGGATGTGTCGGAGAGTTGAGAATCTAGAGTTGCATATTTTGTGATAAGAACACTGCCACTGCCCGCTCTGGAATTGTACATTACTATTTGTTTGTCCCAGAAATTGATGAACTTCATATCTGTTTACTATGCATGATCTGCAAAGAAGTTACTTATAATAATAGCAAATTTTCTCACTCATTCTAACAGCCAATATTGTTAATTAAAACTTAACCCGACTTCTTGTCAAAGTCCTCTTAGAGATCAACTGAGGTCGAACTTTCCATAGTGATATTATAACACAATGTAAAAAGCAAGATTTCTGGAGTGCATGCTTACTGTTTATTATATCCTGGAGGGTAATTTGCACGCAACATGAACAGCCAGCATCCTAGAAGCTATAAACCTATGTCTCTGTTAAACTTTTGTTGTTGTTGTCTGGTGTCATCTGTATGTGTAGAGCTTCCTTGATCTTCAACTCACGATTCTTACTGGCTCTGTCTACAACTCTTACCTGGGTGATGTTGCTGCCAAGTATGTTCAGCAATGGTTGAATCCTTCTCATCACCTCTCTTACAAGCATCCTGATGTTCTTTCACTCTCTGCTTAAACCTTCTAGTTTTTTCACCTATGTATACTTTACCACAACTGCAGGGTATATTGTACACTAAGGATGACTCTGTGGTAATGGGTATAGTATCTTTAACTTTAGTAAGATGTGATCTTACTGTCTTACCCGACTTAAATGCTGTTTTGATGTCAAAGTCTCCACACCACTCTCTTGAATACTCTCACTCAATCCTGCTATGTATGGAATAGAACGAATCAGACCTTTCTCTTGCTCAGTATCTGTGTGATCTCTAGAAGGTAACTCTTTAGAGCCTGCCTTAATGGTTGTGTTGGCATAACCATTACTTTGAAGCACTTTGTGTAGGTGGTTCTCTTTTTCCTTCAAGTTTTTACTCATATTGGTTACCCTCCTAGCTCTCTGATACAAGCACCTCACTACTCCTGTCTTTACATGGTTAGGATGATGAGACCTACAGTGAAGGTATCTATCTGTGTGTGTAGGTTTTCTGTACACAGTGGATGTAAGCATACCATCACTCTCTCTCTATCTTTAATAAGCAATCCAGATAAGGTAGCTTACTATCTTCCTCTAATTGCATGGTGAATTTTATAGGAGGTCTTACAGAGTTTAAATGGTCCAACAAATGTTTTTCAGTTCCTTTCATAACTATGCAAAGGTGTCATCTACATATCTATTCCAAAATACAGGTGTAGCTGGAGCCGAGTTTGAAGCTTCTTCCTCAAAGAATGTACAAGTAGGCTACAACTGCAGAAATAAGAGAACCACTAATTCTACCCCTTTAATCATTTGCCTTATCCTCACTAAGAAACTTAGTTACAACTTCAACAGTAGTTATTGTTACAGTGTCAATAAGGGGGAGTTTCGGAGGAGCTGGTGCAAAATCTTCCTGGCTTTCAGTAAAATTTGGCTGTTAGAATGAGAAAATTTGCTATTAATATAATTATTTCAGCCCCTGAGTGACTGAATCATTGAAAGAAGTTACTTAGTTAATCCAAATTCAGAATTCTTCAACTTTTCTGTATTAAAGTTGATTCAAAGTTCACAAAATTGTAATTACTAGTACCATTACTTCTGCAACAACTCTTAAAACCATGAAGTTTTAACTAGCTAGTTGCTGATCTGAAACTCAGACAGTCAGCAATTTGAAAGAATTCACGATAATGGTTTTCTAGTATCATAGTATTTGAATGTAACTGTGCTTGGAGTGTAAAAAAGTTTAAAATACTGCTTTGAAACCTTGTTTATTATGTGGAAAAGTTTTGTACTTGAGGAACTATAAAATATTGCCTCACTATAAGTTCCACTAGTAAAGACCTTTCAGTTTTTTTTTAATCTAGATGTAGCTAATGCTATTAAAATAAAACTTAAAAATGAACATCATACTGTCCAATAAGTATAGCTATATATTGAACTATTTACATCAACACTATTCTAGCTAACAATTGAATCAAAAGCAAGATTCTTGAAGCATAGCTGCTGAATTGCTTTTTTTTTGCCTAAAAAGAAGCCTAACAATCAATGTGACACCTCACATTTGCGGCATGCAAGTTTAAACTCTTGCCAAAATGCCATCTAATTTGCCAGATGAGCATCATTTATTTTATCACATGCATTATAAATTGCATCTTTTAAACAACTGATGTTTCACCTTGTCTACAACCATAGCTATGCAGGGTGCGATCATGTTGGATGTTTGTATGTAATGGTTGGAACTCTTCTGCTTTTTTTTGCTGACTTGTCATTCAAGTTTGTTCCCATTAATTAATGAATGGATTTCTGTAGTCGTGGAACTATTTATTGACATGTGGGATGGACAAGATAATACACTGGATATTTATTAATTAACTGTTCACATCTGCTTCTCCACTTCAACATTGAGACCATCTTTAGCTACTTGTTCATGATATCCTAAGAAGTGGATGTCTTTCTTCAAGCTATTTCAAGTAGCTACCTCAGTCAATTAATGCATTAATTTTATGTCACCAGCACCTCAGGCAAGAAGCAAGATTATGCAAGCACAAACCCAATGAAAATAATTTTGAAAAGATTTAGTCAGCAACAAATATTAGTTTTCTGGATTATGAGGTTGTATTGTTTAAATATTAATTAAATCTAGATTTTTGATACATTGAATTTGTCAATACCACAAAATTAATATTGAACTTTAATTTAAAATTGCAAGTAGCAAAAGCAAAAACAACAACAACAAAAATATGAACAACAAATTATAACCTCTTTATTTTAGTGCACTGCAGGAACAACTTCCCAATAGATCAGCCTTTGAAACTTTCAGGCATGAATTCATGTGGTATCAATTGAGGTATGGTCTCCCCATTCTTCATGTAGTAGTGCCCCTTCTGGTAGTCTGCAAATGCTCTGACCATCAAAATTTTTATGTTTCTAATGTTTTCTTTAGAGCTCTCCTCTTAGGAAAAGGTGAAATGTATCCTTTCTAGACATTGAAATAAGTGCAATCTCATCTTCTTGTACTCATAAAATATATTTTACTCAAAAAATATCTTGTACTCGTAAAACATCTTTCAAGGGTCTTCCATGCACAAGTGCAGTCACATTAGCTATGGCATAGCGCCCACAATCATATTCATCAGCCAGAATTTGTGTGTCCATAAAGTTTAAATAAATTTTAAGAAATTCACTGTGTAGCAAGGAAGCACTTGTCTTTTACATGCTTTCCTACATAATGATGATACATGCTATTGTATGTAGCACTAGCTGTTGAAGGCAGACGTTCAATAGTGGATACTGTAAGCCAGTGTCCATTCCGATTATTTACAATTTGAACAGATTCAACTGACTCCACAATAAATGATAAATGTAATTTGTACTATCACAACATTATTGTAGGAGTTATTTATAGAATATAGTTCACTAGCTTAATTTGAATGACTAGTCTCTTTAGTCTCTTCTAGCCTTTTTGATCTCTTCTAGTCTCTTTATTCTCTTCTAGTCTTTTATTCTCTTCTAGTCTCTTTAGCCTCTTCAATCTTTTTTGTCTCATGTATAGTCTCTCCTAGTCTCTTTAGTCTGTTCTTGTGTCTTGTACTCTCTTGTTTAGTCTTGGAGTATTTAGAATATAGTAGATTCCATTTTGTATTCCTTTGCAGTCCTGTTGTATTTTCTTTTTTAATAAAGTTGTTGCAGTCACTTGTATGCTGTTATACTATCTTACAGTAATTCTATAGCTAGTGTCTTTACACACAGATTAATGTGTATGCATTTATTCACATGGAACTGGATAGTTTGTATCATTTATGATGTTTCAAATGATACGTTGGGGCGGCAACCGCTATATGGAGAGGGTTTGTAAGGTCCTCACTCTTGATCCCTCTACAAGAAGACAAGAGGATCCTTTCTTTTAAATTGAACTGAAGTTCAAAGACCATGCAGGTGCTCAGCTTTAAGAAGTCCGTAATATAAGTTCCATAAATTCGCGGCCTTTGATGGCTTCTAGTGGAAACACAACTAAAAAGAACAAACTGATACAATGTTTTATATAGAGAACAGAGTGTGAGATGCTGAAAACAAGAAAAAACAAAAAGGAGACAATCAAGAAATTTCAGGGTCAAGGCTGCAGAGGGAGCAGCCTATACAGAAGAGGGGAGAATGAATGGCCTTCCTGTGGGGGGGCCCTCGAAGGCCGAAGGGGCACCCGCAGGAAGGACAGCCCTCTGAAAGGTAGAGGGCCACCATCTACAGAAAGAAGAGAATCTTATACAAATTAAGATACGGAGGGAAGAGGCTATAAAAAATTTGAGTCACACAATTTGACATGATCTGGAGTAGAGTTTCGTCTTCTTTTCGTCACATCCTTCTCCTCAGGTGGTAGTGGTGGGAGGCTTGTTCCGAGGGTGTCTCCGCCCTGACAACCAAGTCTGCTATTGATGCCGGTTTTCTTCTCGTCACCAAAGGTTGGAATGGCAGGCATGGGTCATCTAACAATTTGTAAATGTCAGACGACTTAAGAGCAGGGTGGTTCTTTACCGATAAGATCATGGTGCAGTCTGGGAGAGCTCTGTTTGCTTTGTGGTGAGGTATCCCTGTCTGTCTGAGAAGTGGATGGTAGCAGCTATTTCTCTGAGCAGTAGCTTCCTGTAGCCCCTGTCCAAGAACCACTGTTCCAAATCCCTCATTCCTTGTGCAAAGATCTCTGGTGATGAGCTTCTTCTGAGGACACGAATCATTTCACCCTTGACCATTCCCCTGATGATTGATTTGTGATGTGCTGAGGAGAAGTGCAAGTAGGCATGTGGGTCTATGGCTTTGGAGTAAGGTCTGATGTCCAAGATGCCAGTCTTCTCGTATCTGGGGCCTTTAAGGTTGAGGAAATCTATTGAGTTTTGGGAGTATTCAGAAGTAAATTTGATCGAACTGACTTGCTTGTTCAGGTGGGAGACCACAGGGCTTCTAGTATTTCTGGCGTATCTTCCAGGATCACCAATATGTCGTCTATAAATCTTAGCCAGACAATAGGTTGAGTCCTGGTCCATGATAACAGAGCATCTTTCTCCACCTTTCCCATGAACAAGTTGTCCAGTGTTGGTGCCACTGGTGTTCCCATTGCCACACCCTTTACTTGTTTGAAGTGTTTGGCAGCGAACTCAAAGGTGTTGCCCTGTAAGATCAGAGTCAACATCTCTCTCAGCATTGTCTTCAGTGGGTGAGTTTTGGAGCTCGGTGGCTGAGTCGGAATCGCTTGCTGTAAAGCAAATGCTACACCTGTTCCGTGAGGTATTGATGGATACATGGCCTTGACATCTAATGTGGCTAGAGTTAATATTTTCTTGTTGTCTTCTGGGATCTTTAGTTGTTCGATGGCATGAATGACTTGGGTCATAGAGGTCACCAGTGCCGGGACATTTCTCAGGTAGTCTTTTAATATGTTGTTAGCTAGTTTTGAAATCTTCTCGGTTGGTCCTGAGTTGCAAGACACTATGGGCCTTAATTGGTGTGGATTCTTGTGTACTTTCCTGAGAAAGTACATCCTCCTGGGATCTCACATTTTCCAGTTGCATTGTGTGGGAGTCAGCTGTGTGCTTGCTGATCAGTCCAGAGGCTCTGTGTTTAGATATTAGCTCGTTGGCTTTCTCTGCTGTGTCTTTGCTAGGGTCTTCTTCCAGTTCCAGGTATGTTTCTTTGTCGCTCAGGTGCTCCAGGCCTTCTCTCAAGTACTCTTTCGTGTCCATGATGACAATGCATGAGCCTTTATCTGCCTGCTTGATTGTGATTGACTTGTCCAGTCTCAAAATGCTCAGTGCCTTCTGGTGTCTTCTGGATAGGTTTTGCCAGTGTGCATGGCTTTCTTCTGGAGTCTCCTTTGCAACATTGACAACGTCCTTGAGTTTGGTCTTGATGGCCATCAGATGTTCCTCAATTAACTTGGGGAGGGGGGCATCCAACTTTCGGTGGGTAAGTTTGTTATACTCCCTCTCGCATTGTTTATGATATTTCTCATAGAATTCCAGAGGGTCTGGGATCTTCTTTGGAGTGGGCGTAAACGTGAGTCCCAATAGCAGTACCTCCTGTTCTTCCTCTGTTAGTTGTCTGGAGGACAGGTTAAGAACAGGGTTTATAGCAATACTGTTTGCACTTACCACCTGCTGTAGGGACAGGTCTACTAGCTCTCTGTCTCTAGGGTTTTCTATCTGAGGGTCGTAGTCCTCTAGTATCTCCTTCCCGACACTCTGTCTCTGGTCTGTCCAGTCAGTTGTGGTCATGGGAGCTAATGTGAACGTCACCTTCTTGCTCCTGGAGTTCTTCTCATGACTCGTAACCTCCACTTGCATCTGGTTTTGTTGACTCGGTGTGCACTCAAGTTCTATGTTTGGTGTTGTAGAACATCTTTGTGTGTTGTAGTAGGGTCAGAAGAATGCCCTTCTCTACGGAACCTGTTTCTCTGGTCATTTGACAGTACGTTCGGTGGTGATCTGAATAAGGAGGTGCCAGGAATATTAGAGGTGTTGGGAATGTGGCTCACTTGCTGTGTTGGTTTTTGATTTTCCTTACTGGGTGGTGCCTCTGCTTCCTTTCTTGAAGTTGGGAATGGCTGAGGTCTGAGTTGAGGTTGTGTTCTTGGTGGAGGATCTTTCCTCATTGGCTGTAGTAGAGTGGTCTCCATCACGATTGTTGTAGTTGACCTTGTCGGGTTTGCTCTCTCTGTGGTTAGGAGTTCCATAGGTGCAGGGGTTGGTGATATTGTGTTGTTTGTCACTGGTACTGAAGATATTTGTGGCATTCTGTCTGGTACTGGTTCTCTGGAGGTAGACATTGTGTAGTTTGGTCTGTAGAACAGATCTATCTTTGGTAGTAGCTTGGCTGCTGTCCCAGGTGGTGGTCTTCCAAGTAGCTCGTTCAGTTTCCGTGTTGTCTCTTTAATTCTGTTGTCTCTGCTTTTCTTGATGTTTTTGTCAGTGGCCGAGAGAAATCGTTCATGTTGAATCAGTTCATTGGCATTACCTCGTTGTGTGGTTTCGTTCATTGTTTGGAGCAATTTCAAGGCTTGTGCTTGTGTTTGTCTACTCACTGTCCAGAGGTGGTTTACAAGGCAGGTTGTTAGTTCTTTTTCTGTTTCTTGCAGAATTCTTTCAAAGTCCTTCTTCACGTTCGACAGATTCGGCTGTACAGTCATCAAATTTTTCCTGAGCTTCAGGCCTCTGGGGTTGAGATTCCTTTGCAGGCAAATTGACAAGAAGGCATGTTGAATTGTGGCAGCATAGAAGTGAGATGCTTGCTTCTTGTACATTCTGCGTAGCTCCAAGAGCTGTTTGTCTCTGTTCGTGAGTGCCGGTCTGGGTGGCCTCTCATTGTATCGTGGGTTTCTTCTGGGTCTGTAGTGACCTCCATTTTGGCTTCTTTTGGAGTCCATGATAGTTTGACGTCCGTGCTCTGATTGGATGGTATATAGTTTCAGAGGTAGCTCAAGCGGGTCTGCTGGTCAAGCAATCAAATCTTTTAAATTGAACTGAAGTTCAAAGACCATGCAGGTGCTCAGCTTTAAGAAGTCCGTAATATAAGTTCCATAAATTCTCGGCCTTTGATGGCCTTCTAGTGGAAACACAACTAAAAAGAAAAAACTGATACAATGTTTTATATAGTGAACAGAGTGTGAGATGCTGAAAACAAGAAAAAACAAAAAGGAGACAATCAAGAAATTTCAGGGTCAAGGCTGCAGAGGGAGCAGCCTATACAGAAGAAAGTGTTACTAGTTCTGAGCTAAACAACCTGTGAGAGAGTACATGGGTTTTGACAATGTATGTTTGTGTGTGTGTGACTCATGACATAATATGACTCCAGAGAGAAAAAGACTTTAGGTGGCTTAAAATTAGAAATAAATTAGAGTGGTCTATTAAACTTAATGAATTAAAATATTAAAGGGGAGAATGAATGGCCTTCCTGCGGGTGCCCCTTCGGCCTTCGAGGCCCCCCCCCCCCCCCTGCAGGAAGGCCATTCATTCTCCCCTTTAATATTTTAATTCATTAAGTTTAATTGACCACTCTAATTTATTTCTAATTTTAAGCCACCTAAAGTCTTTTTCTCTGGAGTCATATGTCATGAGTCACACACACAAACATACAGTGCATAAATTGGTTACAGTTCCTTGTTCATGCTAAGTTCTGTTCTATTAGCTGATTTCATCATCTAAATTTGTAGCTATACCAAATTGAAAGCACAATATCACTGAGTTCCGATGTCTGAAGAATTTCACTGAAGACTGCAGAACTTTTCAGTTCTTCTAGGACTTCTTGGAGCCCTCGTACTTTCTTCAGTGAATTTGACTCCATAACCTTATCCCAGGTTCAGAGTTCCTTCCAGCATTGTTGGTTTGCAAAGTGGCCATTCTTGTGCTACAAGAAGTCTACTTGTGTAGTTTTAGCCACTTGTGCTTATAATGTATAAAGATAACATGTCACAAGAGAAGAGTAGGCATTTCTAATTATAATGATTCAGTTGTTTTTTGCTTGTGTTGTATCTTTATATATTGGGACTCGTGTGTGCATGTATGTGTGAGTATAACAAAGAGTGTGATCGTGTATGCAATGAGTAGAGAAAAAAGTGTGATTGTGTGTGCGTGTGTCAGTAGAATATAGAGTGTGTTCTACCACTTTCTATGAGCGTGTTTGTGTATATGTGAGAAAAGTGTTTGTGTGTGTGTGTGTATGAGAGTGTGATTGTGTGTGATCAGCTTGCCTAGTGTATGTTAAATATCATTAAGGTTGGCCGCACATAGCAACACGCACTGCCCACAGATCCGGACACTAATTTATTCTCCGCCAATACCCCACCATTTGACAACAAGAAATAACCATGCAGTATTAGCAGAAGTATACTTCGCAAAGTTGTGGTGTCTTAGCTTCAGGTTGTCTCATAACCGTTTACAGCAAACACTCCATATAGTAGTCCTCGTCTGAGCTCACGTGGCAAGGTGCACCAGGCTGCCTCTCCTCCTGTAGCCATTCTCCAGGCTCTGCGCATCTTAGCTTGAGCGGATGGATCAGCAGGTTCGTTCCGAGGAGCGAAGACCTCCCAAGCTGCACAGATCTAATACCTTCACCTCTGGCTATCTCCAAGAAACTGCTCTCTCTTCTGACACTCTTGTTATTTTAGAACCAATACATAAACTGAAAAAAAAATTGCTTGCAAACTAGAGTATGAGAAATGATGGTGGGTGGGGGCGTGGTTATTTAATAAGAATTGCAAGTGGAATAAAAGTTCCAAATTTTGTATCAGTTTTTCTTGGAATCTAATAATGAGAACGACAATGTTTTTTACACATGGGTAAACCTAAAAAAAAAAACAGCCACACAACTTGAATTTTTCAAATCTTATAAAAAGAAAAAATGTGAATAAATCATAATGTAATATTGAAGTGAAAAAGAACTCGTTGTCTTGCAGTAGAGTATCGGCTTGGCAAGTAGTGCATTAAATTGCGGAGCTCCAACTTACCGCACTGCTCCATAAAAGTGCCACAAAGTTTTATAACAATACTCCAATAGTATTTAATTGCAAATACTACTCTCTCTTTAAATACTAGTTTTCAAGTGTATTTAATTTGCATTTGTTATTACAACAGCAGGATTTCATACAGACTATGGGAGCCCTGGGATTCCCCCCCCCCCCCCCCCTAAAATTTTTTTCCCCAACTGAATTCTTCAGAAAAATTAATGTTCAGTATTAAAAGCCTTACAGATTAGTTACACTTCTTCAAAATCAACATTTCTCTAGTTCTGGTCCTTTAATACACATTCGTATTAAAGCACAGAAGCTGTAGTGTTTGTATAGTGACAGAGGGACTATATATTGCTTAGGTCCTCCAGAGAGGAACACTATAAACTTAGTGTCCCCGCCTTGAAGGCAGGGTCAATTTGTGTCCCTCTGATTGCACTTAGAGTCCCTCCTGTTGCATTGTTAAGAGCAGTCGCTACATTCTAAATTAGTTAGGCACTGTGCAGCCATTGTGAACTACTGCTTTTAGGGTCCCTCAGGCCCTCAGTAGTGTCCTTGCTGCACTGGGGATGTAAAAACCTAATGCCTCCAAGACTCTAAAAATGGTCTCAGGGGCGGCGCCTAACTATTATATAGTTTGTCAAGTTTTCATCTGAAATCTGTTTCACAGTCTCACAGTCATCACTCAACCATATTATGTAGATGAGATGAACTGTTTTTTTTTGCGACTGGACAAAATTCCCCCTCCCCCCCAGCGAAAAATCCTGTATAAATCCCTGAACAGTGTTGTTGTTGTTTTTTGCTAGATCATCACATACATTATCTGGTGTCACGCCATGCACACACACACACACACACATGTACACACACTCACATGTGCATACACATACCCACAGCGGCCTCCCGTGTTAAATATCCAAACAGGCATTTTCCCCTTTCCTGCCCCCAGGAATGTATTTGAGGGAGTTGCCCGTACTTTCTCTCTCCTCTCTTCATTTCTGTTTTGTATTAGCAATGCATGTATTTCAAACTTTGCAATCATAGTATTTAAATACATTGTAAATGCATAAGAGCTCAAAGTCACTCAAATACAAATACATTGAAAGTAAAGAAGAAAAAAAAGAAAAAGAAATTGTGAAGTGATAAATTAGATGAGTAAAAAAATTCAATGAATAATAAGAATCTTTGAAAAAAAAAGAATTTTCATTGGTCTGTTGAGAGTGAGACTGTAGTGTAGCATAGCAGTTCAACAGTATAAACACAGAATTGGAGTGTTTGTTTGCTGGCTGGTTGTTGTAGCTCAGTGGGAGAGTGCTTGTGCGCTATACAAGCGGTCCTGGGTTCGATTCCCGGTGGCGACCAAATATTTTTAATTCTGTATTGTTTTATAAAAAGTCTGTGAAAGAGAGAATACATCTAATGAGTAAAAGAGGCTGAGAAACAAAATAAGAAATTGTACATTGAAAGTACTGCAAAAAAATGTATGTAATAGAATTAAATTCAATTGTGATATTTTGACCCCAACTCTGCGCACTACGAAACATGGAACAATTGGTCATGGAACAATTGGTCATGCCACTCTAACGGCAATGATTTAACGTTCACATGAAAAAAGGGAGGTTCACGGCCGGTGTGCTTTAGTAATAAAAAATGAAGTGATAAGTAAATAAAGGCTGAGCCAAGCTGCTGAGCTAACTCTAATTAGAGCACAGCAAGAGTCACTACAATATAGCTAGGAAAAAAAAGTTGGAAGATACAATCTGCATGAAAGCAATTCTGACAATCACATAAGTTGGGTATTCTTGATACAGTAACCTGTTAGACAGATCAGACATTTCTAATGCAAAGTGAAGTCCCCTTAGCTATTTCCAAAGGTCATTGTCCATTGGCATAGTCCCTCTTATCCACCATACATAGGGGAATGGGTGTCATGCCTTGCATCAGAGGGGAACAAAAGAAATATATCATTATAATTAGGAGGCAACATAATTTGGAGGGAAATTTTGGGCTGAGCTTCTTCACTAACACATGCTGCTGCAAATCTGTGTGGTTTGTACAACAAGTGGACAACAAGTGTGTGGTTAACATGTGTACACAATATGTGGAAGAGGTACTGCTGTGAATATCATTAGTGTGGTCCGATGTGATTGCATTGCTTTTTTGATGTGACACACATAAAAAATCTGTATATTATAGACTTACAATCAAGTGCCATCACAAGTGGAACAACACTGCAGGTGATACTAATGAAAAGTCTGGTGAAATTCAGAAATTTGTTATTGCACTCAGTTCCTTTGTTTGTTCCAATATAATACTCTTCTTAATCATGTGGGGCATGCTTATTGGCCTGTTTTAAAAGATTATGCTGAAGTTGACTTACATAACTATAAATAATCCTCAAAAAGTTGTTACTATTCCAATTGAGTGTGTTACCGGAAAAGCAGTACTAATTAAGCCACCCGACACGAACCATATACTTGTTATCAAACAACCCAATTATTTTGAGAGATATTGTCCAGCTTTGATCCTAGCTATTATTTCCTATTAAGTCATCATTTTGTCACTTAAAGTTTGTACATGTACATATATTTAAGACTTCATTAAGCTAGTAGCAGTCATATCTCTCCTGTCCAAACTTCATCTGACTCAATCTGAGCTGGTTAGTAGTTATTCTTAATTATATTTTACAAGATGTTGCGAGAGACACTGTGTATATCTTGCCTTTTCTGATAAGATTTTCGTATTTTATCTGACAAAGATCTTGTAAGAATTAATATGCAATTTATCTGCCCTTTTTTGAAAAAAATGATCTTGCACTACCTTACTATATCTGATACGAAATAATAAGAATTCTGGTTAAAAAAATTCATTGCAAGATCATCTGAGCATATCTGACTTGGTCTTAAAAGTTCAGAAAAGATCTTGACCAGAATTTTTAGTTGTGTGGGCAGCGATATAGAATGGATGATGGGGAGTGTTTAGAAATAGGGTTGGTTGTTGTGTGTTTTACTTCTCCACCTAGGTTACTCTGCTTTAAACAATTAATTTTTTCATTTGATTGATTCTACTAGTGTGCTGTTCCTTGGCGAGAACATGGCTATATAATATCCCATTGCACAATGCTTTCCCCAACATTTCTGCAGTTCTTGTCCAACTATGGCAGACTCCAAATTTAGTGAAATCAGTTTGGATAATCAACCAATTTCACGAAATTAATGCTACATCAGCAGCAAAAACAAGCTGATCAGTCAGTACTGATGCTTTACTGTGAATCATGTTCTTTAGGTGTATGGGCCATTTTGAATAGCACGAACAACTCAAAATAATTGAAGTGCTATTTCAATAGTTTTATGAGCATTATAGACCCCTAATAGCACAAAGTTACCGTACTATCACTCGCTAATAGTAGGCCAGCTTTTTTAAAAATCATTTCCAGTGTAGCTACACTATATATTGCACTCACTATCTGTGCATTTCAGGATTAGATTTTGCAGATACTTCCCGTTCTGTTAAAAAAAATCCGTAGCTCGTGCTATTAATATCAAATAGTTCGCTTACCCATGTTATTAATCTTACTAATTAATAAGTGCATTATAATATGTTATACTTTATAAAGAATAATGTAACGTAGCACGTTTTACTCTTGCCGATATGAGAGCAAAATTTTGTAGCCAAGGAACTGAATGTTTATTAGGTAACTTGGACTCAGACTAGACCATCCATATACAGAGCATGAAGTACATATAGGGAAACAGCAGAGAATTTCATCGCAGGTTCAGCACGATCGAACAGATGATGATATTCCAGAAGTTATATGTGGGGTGTGGCTAAAATATTTACTTCCGGTTACTATAAAGGGGTGTTCGACGAAACCCCTCGACCCCCCCTTGGCTACCGGTATGAGCATGATGCTTTGAATCACACCACGTGATAAAAAGTGTGACAGAACTGAATGCCCATAGTAACAAGAAATGGAGAACCCTTTATAGTTGGTTCATCAGCACATTTTCTAATACTTGCATTTGTTTGGGCAGGGAATTCTTGGGGAAGATATATACTCAAGCGCCATTCTGATAACATGGCTGACATATATACTTTTTAATAGAATTTACAATAGGAGTTAAAAATGATACACGGGCAGTTCACTAAAGGGAACTTACAATTACATTTTCAGAATTCATTCTAATGCTCAGTAGTAATTAAATTATCTCCAAATACACTGGGCTAGACTTCTAAATCCCCATCTTCCATTCTAAATCCCCATCATCCATTCTAAATCCCCATCTTCCATTCTAAATCCCCATCATCTATTCTAAATCTACATTATCCATTCTAAATCCCATCTTCCATTCTAAATCACCATCTTCCATTCTAAATCCTCATCATTTATTCTAAATCTACATTATCCATTCTAAATGCCTATCATCCATATCAAATCCCCATCATTTATTCTAAATCCCCATCATTTATTCTAAATCCCCATCATCCATTCTAAATCCCCATTATCCATTCTAAATCCCCATTATCCATTCTAAATCCCCATCATCCATTCTAAATGCTTATCATCTATTCCAAATCCCCATCATTTATTCTAAATCCCCATCATTTATTCTAAATCTCAATCATTTATTCTAAATCCCCATCATTTATTCTAAATCCCCATCATTTATTCTAAATCCCCATCATTTATTCTAAATCCCCATCATCGATTCTAAATCCCCATCCATTCCAAATCCCCATCATCCATTCTAAATCCCCATCATCCATTCTAAATCCCCATCGTTTATTCTAAATCCCCATCTTCCATTCTAAATCCCCATCATCCACTCTAAATCTACACAATCCATTCTAAACCCCCTCATCCATTTTAAATCCCCATCTTCCATTCTAAATCCCCATTATCCATTCTAAATCCCCATCATCCATTCTAAATGCTAATCATCCATTCCAAATCCCCATCATTTATTCCAAATACCCATCATTTATTCTAAATCCCCATCATTTATTCTAAATCCCCATCATTTATTCTAAATCCCCATCATTTATTCTAAATCCCCATCATTTATTCTAAATCCCCATCATTTATTCTAAATCCCCATCATCGATTCTAAATCCCCATCATCCATTCTAAATCCCATCTTCCATTCTAAATCCCCATCATCCATCCTAAATGCCTATCATCCATTCCAAATCCCCATAATTTATTCTAAATCCCCATCATTTATTCTAAATCCCCATCATCGATTCTAAATCCCCATCCATTCCAAATCCCCATCATCCATTCTAAATCCCCATCATCCATTCTAAATCCCATCTTCCATTCTAAATCCCCATCATCCATTCTAAATGCCTATCATCCATATCAAATCCCCATCATTTATTCTAAATCCCCATCGGTTCTAAATCCCCATCCATTCCAAATCCCCATCATCCATCTAAATCCCCATCATCCATTCTAAATGCCTATCATCCATATCAAATCCCCATCATTTTATTCTAAATCCCTATCATTTATTCTAAATTTCCATCATTTATTCTAAATCCCCATCTTCCATTCTAAATCCACATCATCCATTCTAAATCCCCATTATCCATTCTAAATCCCCATCATCCATTCTAAATGCTTATCATCCATTCCAAATCCCCATCATTCTAAATCCCCATCATTCTAAATCCCCATCCTAAATCCCCATCATCCATTCTAAATCCCCATTATCCATTCTAAATCCCCATCATCCATTCTAAATGCTCATCCATTCCAAATCCCCATCATTTATTCTAAATCCCCATCATTTATTCTAAATCCCCATCATCGATTCTAAATCCCCATCCATTCCAAATCCCCATCATCCATTCTAAATCCCCATCATCCATTCTAAATGCCTATCATCCATTCCAAATCCCCATCATTTATTCTAAATCTCCATCATTTATTCTAAATCCCCATCATTTATTCTAAATCCCCATCATTTATTCTAAATCCCCATCATCGATTCTAAATCCCCATCCATTCCAAATCCCCATCATCCATTCCAAATCCCCATCATCCATTCTAAATCCCCATCATCCATTCTAAATCACATCTTCCATTCTAAATCCCCATCATACATTCTAAATGCCTATCATCCATATCAAATCCCCATCATTTATTCTAAATCCCCATCGGTTCTAAATCCCCATCCATTCCAAATCCCCATCATCCATCTAAATCCCCATCATACATTCTAAATGCCTATCATCCGTATCAAATCCCCATCATTTATTCTAAATCCCCATCATTTATTCTAAATTTCCATCATTTATTCTAAATCCCCATCTTCCATTCTAAATCCCCATCATCCATTCTAAATCCCCATTATCCATTCTAAATCCCCATCATCCATTCTAAATGCTTATCATCCATTCCAAATCCCCATCATTTATTCTAAATCCCCATCATTTATTCTAAATCCCCATCATCGATTCTAAATCCCCATCCATTCCAAATCCCCATCATCCATTCTAAATCCCTATCATCCATTCTAAATGCCTATCATCCATTCCAAATCCCCATCATTTATTCTAAATCCCCATCATTTATTCTAAATCCCCATCTTCCATTCTAAATCCCCATCATCCACTCTAAATCTACATTATCCATTCTAAATCCCCATCTTCCATTCTAAATCCCCATCATCCACTCTAAATCTACATTATCCATTCTAAATCCCCATCATCCATTCTAAATCCCATCTTCCATTCTAAATCCCCATCATCCATTCTAAATGCCTATCATCCATTCCAAATCCCCACCATTTATTCTAAATCCCATCATTTTATTCCATCCAATCTAAATCTCCATCATCCATTCTAAATCTACATTATCCATTCTATATCCCCATCATCCATTCTAAATCCCCATCATCCACTCTCAATCTACATTATCCATTCTAAATCCCCACCATCCATTCTAAATCCCATCTTCCATTCTAAATCCCCATCATCCATTCTAAATGCCTATCATCCATTCCAAATCCCCATCATTTATTCTAAATCCCCATCATTTTATTCCATCCATTCTAAATCTCCACCATCCATTCTAAATCCCCATCATTTATTCTAAATCCCCATCCATTCCAAATCCCCATCATCCATTCTAAATCATCTATTCTAAATCGCTCCTCTTTTCTAGGATTATAAAATTATACACAAACATGGCACTACATCAAAGATTACACACCTGGCTTTGTTTCAGCAAAGCCGAGTGTATGTCTTCAGCACTAACCACAGAGTCCGTCGGATTAACGGCACAAAGCCAAAAAAGGACATAATTATCTTACTGAATCAAACTATTTTACATTGCCCTTCATTTCTTCATCATCTAGCTAACTCTGAACCTGAGACATTGATGAGAATGTAATTACCTATTAAATGGCCAAGATAATTACCACTAATTCCATAGCTAGATGTACTCAGAACATTATGCCAAGTCCCACTGTTGCATTTCATCCATTCTTGATAGTTTCCTTGTAGAGTTTTAAAAATCTAAAGATGCAGTGTTTGATTATTACACATCACAAATTACATCAGGTTCCAATTAAACAGTGCTGAAGTTTTACGTTTGCAGGCCATGCTAAGATTTGGAAGGAAAAAAACAAACAAACAAAAAAAACAGCAACAATTGATGCTGTCATATATTTCTATGACAACACACACATAGAGACACATACACACACACACACATACAAACACACACACACACTTGTCTCAAACTGCCCATAAAGGGTCACTCACGTGTCCCTCCCAACGGAAGGTATGAGTAGGGCTTCAACTTGGTTGGGGGTTGTGGGTACGTAGATGGACAGCAAGGCCACCAGCACTCTCACACACACACACACACACATACACACACACGCTGACTCCATCATAACGCCCCACAGTGGTAAGTCAATATTACAACATTCTGGTCAGCTCTCATACACAAATCTGTTAGAGAAACTTTCTTTTTACAAAAATTCTTACCATCCATTCTAAAACATACCAATCAATACTGATTGTAGATAACACTCTATCTTCAAGAATGCATTCGTACACTTCAGAAATTTATAATTATTCACTGTGTCTGTACTTAATAAATAATTATTAGAAGGCTTTTACTTGCCACTTCTTTGATCACAATGGGATGGTTAGAGTATTTTTAATCATTCCTGAAATGTATACTTCAGTCGCATTTAATGTAGAAAGTACACAGTAAAGGTAGGTTAAGAGTGCACCTGGCAGTGCTGCCCACTTTATACTGCCAGTGTGTTAAATGACTGAAGATTTCATTCGAATGAACTCTTTCATCAAAAGTGAGTTATTATGCCAGCTGAAGATTCATCATTTTAAAAGAAATAATATCAGTACAATGAAGACTATAAAATGGTATAGTTTTCTTGCCTGTGCAAAGACACTGTGAGCTGTGCAAGCAAAGTACACACACACACACACACGTGCGCACACACTCGCGCGCACACACACATGCACGCATACTTATCACAGAGCATGTTTCCAACCCCCACAATAAATAATTCAGGTGGCAATCTAGGATTTCATACAAGGGGTTTCCAAATCTTACAACTATACTTTTTTGTTTACCATTTACTGAATTTATTAACTACATCGTCACAAATTCACTATTAATTATTTCTTGCACACTTGATAACTACGTACACAACCACTCAAAGACTCACCCGTGAAGTAATATTGTCCTGGTTAGTTTTGTAGTAATTTGTTTTGTTTCTAACTTTTAACAGATACAGTAAACTAAGCTTACCATTTGCTGTTACTGCTTATTGTGTGATGGAATTCATTAGTACATATAATTTGTAAGCAATATCTCATGAAATTATATTAACAGATTGATTCGACATAGCGGTGTTTTTGGGCTTCAAGCTCAAGAGTTCAGCCATATCTCTGCACTCATAAACAGTGATTGCAATGGATATGAGATAATTAAGGGAATGACCAAATTTATAATTAATTAGATTCTCTGAATTCCTTTGCTTGAAAGCCAGTAGAAATCTTTGTTTGTTGATTCATGGGGAAGGCAACAAAATGTATACGGTTGAAGTTCCATACCCTTTCTTCAGTTTAATCAATCAAGTCCCCCCCATGTCTATTTGACGGGGGGGGGGGGGGGGGGGGGGGGGGCGGGCAGTCCCCCTTTTGTCTCCAGATGACATGAAGGACAAAGTAGCTTCAGGGTCACTTGTAAGTGGTAGAGACTTTTTTTAATACACAAGAATGTAGACTTGGAGGAACAGATATAGAAACTAGCATTTTGAAAAACAAAAGGATGTTATTGGGACAGACCCGCCTTTTGAAGAAATATTTCTGCAATCCATCTGTCCAAGAGATACTGCACAGTACTTTCTTTCAAGATATGGGTAGTTCTTGGCACTTTTTGCGATCTATTTGCTACTTACACTATTTGACAGTAATAGCGGGCTAAATGATTTGAAAGTTTCATTGAAATGAATTGTGTTGTTCAATGGTAGTGAATTTGTGTGTGCTATAATAGCTATCAATTATTATCACAAAACATCTTTAACCATTTTTAACAAGATTAAAACTAAATGTAGTAAATATTTTTAATGGGTGTTGACTTACTCAAAGTGCTGCAGGCCCCCCTATTCCAAACACCCTACAAAATATATTTTTTCTGTGCAATTTGTAGCATGCCAGTACACAATATTTTTCAATGACAAAGTGAGAATGTAGACTGTATGTGCTCAAATGACGTACTATTCTTTATTAGTTATACTATGTTGCATGTTTGAGAAGCACACTATGGGTTTTAGGAAGGCACACTGTGTAAGGGTCGTTGTTTTTTACTACTTTATAGCCAAATGAGTGGAATTATCATATCAAGATGATCACGATGAACACATACTTCAATGGCATAATTGTTGCTAATGTGTCATAAGAAAGCATCAGTATCGGCAGCTTATTGGTAATTAAGTCATTCTCGGCTAAAATAATTAATAATAGCAAATTTTCTTAAAATATTAATTAAAACTTAACCCAACGTTTCGACTTCTTGCCGAAGTCCCAGGGGTCAACTGAGGTCGAACTCTCCATGGTGATATAATAACACAATGTAAACAGCAAAGATTTCTGGAGGGTATGCTTACTGTTTATTATATCCTGGAGGGTGGGTTGCATGCAGCATAGACAGCCAGCATCCTGGAAGCTCTAAACCTATGTCTCTTATTGGTATATTGACCATTCATTAATGGCTGCCCTCTATTGATAGCAGGCCCGTAGCAAGCAATTTTGGGGTGGTACGGCTCCGGAAATGGGTGTGGTTAATAGTTTGTGGGTGTGGTTTGTCTATACTTTAGTTACAAGTTTGAACTTATTGCAGGTGGAAGTGGCTTAATCACTGAATTCACAAGTGGATACAGCAATAAAACCAGTAAAAAGGACCTCTAATTTTAAATATTATGAACATTACAATTTTCAAAATTTTTATTACAATAGATTGTTACATAGCTAAATGATTAAAGTTCTTAAAACAATAATGCTATGAACTTAAAACTTTGAAAAAATATTGCTACGGTGTTCGGATTCGTCTATAAATTCATTGACAATACACTTTAAATCTATTTCATCTGTTCTTGTTTTATGAATGTGAAGAAGCATCAAAATAATAATTAAGACGTTCTTGCTTCATAGTGAATCTTAAATACGTCTTTATGCGTCTCAAAGCACTAAAAGATCTTTCGGAGGATGCATTCGTAGCTGGCATCACCAAGATTAACTGCAGCAGACCATAGACTTGCTTCCTTTGGCTGGTATGGTTTCTCAGGAACCTCCGCGGTTAGAGCACTCATCAGCTTCGAAGCCTACTGGTCTTACGTCTTGCGGTACTGGTCTTGCGTGCGCGTGGCTCCGGTGTCACGGACCCTTACCTTACATGTCATTGTATTCCAAAGTGTATCTGCGCATGCGCTGAATAATAAATTAGAGTTGAAAAAAAAGTGGTGCGGCCAAAGCCGCACCGGCCGCACCCTTTGCTACGGCCCTGGATATCTATTTTAATGAGGCATCAAAATAGCTCAACCAATGAAAATGGTACATAGTAACGCTGTCTTCATAAGAGAAGAAGCTAAACTAGCCAGAAACACTCACCTATATTTTCAACGCGAAACTTCACTTCTTTCAACTCCGTTAACTTCCCTGAGCATAAATCAAACTACACCACTGGCTGCAAGAAATTATTTGCTCACGTGATTATGACGTGATAGACAGGACGACTACTATAACCCTCTCACGCATGCACGCTGAGGGTTAATACATAAAGAAAAATAAAAGAAAAATTAGAAATAAAGAAAAGAATAAAAACAGTGTCACAAGAAGTTTCCAGAAACCACATGTCGTATTTGTTGCGTTTCAGACTAGCTCAAATTAGGTTGGTATGTACGTGTGAAAACGAGTACCTGTAATGCTTGTGAGTGTGACATTATGTGTGCACACACCCTCAGTGTGCTCACCTGTTTGTTAAGTGCATAAGGTGTCACTCCTGGTCATCTTCCCTAACTTGGGCCAACTCTTCTTCATTCAGATAACGGTAACCAAGAGTTTGAATTTCTTCCAGTCTAGGGCATTGTCTACCAAGATATCTCTCTTGAGATGTGCTAGCTGAGAGATTGTTAGTTGCTCTATTTGGTCTGAACCCTACACACAAAAACAATCACATAAGCAAAACACAAACAATAAAAATTTTTATGTTTCTGATGTTTTCTTTAGAGCTCTCCTCTTAGGAAAAGGTGAAATGTATCCTTTCTAGACATTGAAATAAGTGCAATCTCATCTTCTTTTACTCATAAAATATCTTTTACTCAAAAAATATCTTGTACTCGTAAAACATCTTTCAAGGGTCTTCCATGCAAAAGTGCAGTCACATTAGCTATGGCATAGAGCCCACAATCATATTCACCAGCCAGAATTTGTGTGTCCATAAAGTTTGTCTTTTACATGCTTTCCTACATAATGATGATACATTCTATTGTATGTAGCACTAGCTGTTGAAGGCAGACGTTCAATAGTGAATACTGTAAGCCAGTGTCCATTCCGATTATTTACAATTTGAACAGATTCAACTGACTCCACAATAAATGATAAAGCCACTCCACAAATTGCATCCTGAAATCCAGTAATCTAAGCACTAATACATAAGGATCTGCTGATGAGATCATCAAATAGCTAACCAAAAAGTGGACTTAAATTGGTAGTTCTTTTAATGTAATTCGTACTCTCATAACATTATTGTAGAGTTATTTATAGAATTTAGATCCGGTTGCTATATTGTTACTAGGTGTACTAACTTGGTAAGTGTGCACTATTTTTTGCCTTTAGGTATATGAACTGTGCATACTAACCACCCTTGGGATATTGCTATTTTTGAGTTTTAGTTTAATAGAATAGGCCGGATAAAGCAGGGAGCAGGTTATGTGAGGCAGGATATGCAGAGGGTCTACTACTCTCTCATATCCACCTATATGGGACCAGCCCTATTATATAACTCTCCTGCTGCAGCTCTCATACCACAGGAATTTACCATAGCTAGCTGCTTTACTTCTTACTGCAGAGCATCCCAAGGTAGAGTTAGATCTGGAGATAACAGCTGGCAGCTACAATGCTAAAAAAGTAAACTTGTTAAAGTAACTTGCTGGTGTGCTTCAATTGAATTTTAATTTTTGGGCTGGAAACACGGAAGAATTCCTTGCCGAAAATGCTGATAAACAAAGTTGCTAGTGGAAACTGGGCAGGCCTGGGTAAACAGGATCTAAAATAGTTCACTAGCTCAATTTGAATGACTAGTCTCTTTAGTCTCTTTAGTCTCTTTAGTCTCTTTAATCTCTTTAGTCCCTTCTAGCCTTTTCGATCTCTTCTAGTCTCTTTATTCTCTTCTAGTCTTTTTATTCTCTTCTAGTCTCTTTAGCCTCTTCAATCTTTTTTGTCTCATGTATAGTCTCTCCTAGTCTCTTTAGTCTGTTCTTGTGTCTTGCAATCTCTTGTTGTGTCTTGGAATATTTAGAATATAGTATATTCCATTTTGTATTCCTTTGCAGTCCTGTTGTATTTTCTTTTTTAATAAAGTTGTTGCAGTCACTTGTATGTTGTTATACATCTTACAGTAATTCTATAGCTAGTGTCTTTACACACAGATTAATGTGTATGCATTTATTCACATGGAACTGGATAGTTTGTATCATTTATGATGTTTCAAATGATACGTTGGGGCGGCAACCGCTATATGGAGAGGGTTTGTAAGATCCTCACTCTTGATCCCCCTACAAGAGGACAAGAGGAGTAGCTATGATTTTAGAAGTCTAAAGAGACTTAACACTTTAACTTCATACTTCTTGCAAGAATAACTGGCTGAAGGGTATATAGAGAGAGCTAAGTATGAAGAAAAACTGGTACTAATTAATGAGAGAGTTGAATGAGACGAGATGATTAGTTAGTGAATGAAAGGTTGTGACTAAATTGATATATAGAGGTAACCTCACACACTGGGGAGTGTATAGAGTGTGTATGAAGTGATGGTCAAAATAAAACATTAATATATGCAATCACACACATACATGCTATGAATCCAGATCTAGTTCATAACAAAGTTCCGGGGTTGCCTTAACAACCACTTTAATGAGGGCTGACCTGAACATTATGTTTCATGTTTTAGGGCTTCCGAGGTACCACTTGAATATCATATGAGCAGATCCATTATTCTGATATGAAGTCATCAACGACACATTGCAAAGAATAACAATTATAGTCAACTCATATCACATATCTCTTGAATGCCTCTTGGACAATAATAGAATACTGTGTGTAAAAAATTCTATAGGATATGTTGTCATTTTCATTAAATTTTACACCAAATGTCTGTATGATAATGCAGCTAGAATGAAATAGCCCTTAGCATGCAGTACTTAGTTGTAATAAAAATGAGTGCTTTACTCATGGTCATTCATTCGTTAATATAATAGCAAAAATTATTGTGACACCCTAAACTAAACAACTGGTGTGATGAACCATATTGTTGCCTGTGTGCATGTGCATAGTCCTTTCAGCTTATGACCTGTCTATCTCAAACAGTATCTTGTGTATCTAATTCAGTATCCATCAGGCTCAAATAAAAATTGGGAGGAGTTCTAATCCATTTCAGGTCAGATGAATACTGGAGACTGGAGGGACCACAGTAAACTGTTTGAGATGACAGCTCAAGGGCCAAATGCACATGCACACAGGTAACAATAATGACTGACATGAATGCAAACCAGTTGCGAGGGTGACAGTTTAAGTTTTGCTATAATACTCGTCTGTCAGGTGATAGGTAAGTGGGTAACCATGTGTAAAATTTTGATGAAATGAATATAATATTCTAAAAAAATGTTTTCACTCAGTACATTATTATTGTCCACTAGGTATTGAATAAATAAAATTTTAATTAATCAGTATAAAAATGAATTTCTAACAGTATTTTTGTACATATGAATGTCACAGGAAGGCAAAGACATTATGGTACAATTTTATTTATTGCAATAATGTCATTGATGACTCCACATCTGAATAACGGATCTGCTCATATGATATTCAAGAATTATCTTATAATATCTATAACAATAATAATATAGCAACATTAAAACATCGTAATTAAGATAAAATCAAACTACCCAGTTTCATGTGAACAACAGACTAGAAGAGACTAGAAGGGACCAAAGAGAATAAAAAGACTAGAAGAGACTAGAAGAGACTAGATACACTAGAAGAGACTAGAAGAGACTAGAAGGGACTAAAGAGAATAGAAGAGACTAGAAGGGACTAAAGACAATAGAAGAGACTAGAAGAGACTAGAAGGGACTAAAGAGAATAGAAGAGACTAGAAGGGACTAAAGAGAATAGAAGGGACTAAAGAGACTAAAGAGACTAAAGAGACTAGAAGATACTAGAAGAGACTAGAGACACTAGAAGAGACTAGAAGGGACCAAAGAGACTAAAAGAGATTAGAAGTGACTAGATACACTAGAAGAGACCAGAAGGGACTAAAGAGACTAGAAGAGACTAGAAGGGACTAAAGAGACAAAATAGACTAGAAGAGACTATAGAAGAGACTAGAACAGACTAAAGAGACTATAAGAGACTACAAGGGACTAGACAAGAAGTGACTAGACAGAAGAGACTAGAAGGGATTAAAGAGACTAGAAGAGACTAGTAGAGACTATAAGAGACTAAAGAGAGTAAAAGAGACCAAAGAGAACAGAAGAGACTAAAGAGTCTATAAGAAACTAAACAGACTAGAAGAGACTAAAGAGAACAGAAGAGACTAAAGAGACTATATGAAACTAAACAGACTAGAAGAGACCAAAGAGAACAGAAGAGACTAAAGAGACTATATGAAATTAAACAGACTAGAAGAGACTAAAGAGAAGAGAAGAAACTAAAGAGACTAGAAGAGACTAAAGAGACTAGAAGATATTAACTAGACTAGAAGAGACTAAGAAGAATAGAAGATACTATAGAGACTAGAAGAGACTAAAGAGAATCGAAGACACTAAAGAGACTAGAAGAGACTATAAGAGATTAAAGAGACTAGAAGAGACTAGAAAAGACTGAAGAGACTAAAGAGACTAGAAGAGATTAAAGAGACTAGAAGAGACTAGAAAAGACTGAAGAGACTAAAGAGGATAGAAGAGACTAAAGAGACTATAAGAACTAAACTGACTAGAAGAGACTAAAGAGACTATAAGAGATTAAAGATACTAGAGGAGACTAGAAATGACTGAAAAGACTAAAGAGACTATAAGAGATTAAAGAGAATGAAGAAACTAAATAGACTCGAAGAGACTAAAGAGACTATAAGAAACAAACACACTAGAAGAGACCAAAGAGAACAAGAGATTAAAGAGACTAGAAAAGACAAAAGAGAATAAAAGTGACTAAAGAGACTAGAAGAGACTAGAAGAGACCAAAGAGTATAAAAGAGACTAAAGAGACTAGAAGAGAATAGAAAAGACTGAAGTGACTAAAGAGAATAGAAGAGACTAGAAGAGACTAGAAGAGACTAAAAGCGAGACTGAAGAGACTAGAAGAGACTAAACAGACTACAAGAGACTAAAAGACTACAAGAGACAACTAGTTGTTTAGCTTATAGGAAATTGGACTCTATAAATAACTCTTAAATTGATGTAATGAGAGTACAACTACATGAAGAAACACCCTTAAATTAGCAACAATTCTTAATCAGCTTTAGTCAATTTGAAGTTAGGAATCGGTACTGTCAACTTTTTTTAGTGCCTCAATTACATCACACTTTAAATCAGCTTCTTTTGGAGGGAGAAATTGTTTCTTTCTGGAAAGATAGAGTTGAATGAAGATGGACATTATGCTTTAGGATGGAGTAAAATGTCTATCTCTGGAGAGAGAGAGAGTTAGGTGAGAAATGTAAATCAGTGGCTTTTTTTGAAGGGATCAAGATAGGTCTTTCAAGATATTGAGAAATTAATGAGGCTGGTCTGGGAGAATTATCTTCAGAAGAGCACGAAATTGTTCTCTCAGAGAGAGAGAGATGTGTCAATTTCTGGAGAAAGAGACATGGATGAGACAGAAGACATCTCTGAAGAAGTGCTCATTAGCTGATGGTAAGGTTTTACGTGGACACCATTGATTGTATTTGTCTAATGCTATTACATATGAATAATATGAAAACTTCGTGATTTTGTGCAGACCAACCCATTTTGGATACAATTTGCCATGTGCTCATTTCTTTCTCAAAAAATCTTTCTTCAAACAATTCAAGAAATACTAAATTAAGTACTTCTATTTTATCATTAAAAAAATCTACTTTTATTACCCTTTAACTGGATATAATTGTAATGTGATGTATGCTAATTAAGTGCTCCTTGTGATAATTATCCCACGTTAAAACATTGTCACCTTCAATATCCGCATCGCTTAGAGTATATGGGATATGCAGCTTGCAGAAAAACTAGTGTAGGTAGTTGAGAAAGCTGTGAAATTACTAAGCATGTAATCCTTTTGGTAAAGCATGCAACAACCAATCTCCTACTCAAGAGCACAGTCTAGCAACAATACTAATTTGTTAGCATTAAATTATGGGACCAAAATAGCTCACTTTTGTCTTGCATTTTCCCATTCCATCTGCTGGCTTATTTTATTACTCTTTTCTAATTCAGTACAGCCTTCAGGATAAACACCCTAAAAGCTATCAACTATAATTCTTCACTTTCTGAGCTCATTACTTCATACACGAAAAATATCAAATCCGAAGTTGACACAGGGGATCATGCATGGCAGCCTTGTCTGGGGGAGGGGAAGACCACATATAGCGGGGGACCATCCAAAGCATGGCCACCAATTTCAGAAATCTTTTCCGTTATGGTGTGGGGGGGAAAAAGGAGTTGGTAATACTACTGGGCTAGATGCCAATTAAACTCCAAATTTATCAAGGTGCAATAGTAGAAAATTGTACAATATGTCCCATTTTTCCCAGTGGACACTTCACTTGAAGTTACACAGAGTCCTCATTAACACCAGAATATGCTGCCTGATTGGAAGAACCTGATGTGGAACTTACAATGTATGAAATTGAATCCAAGTCTTGTATGCAAGGGAGACTGTAAGAAGCAAAATGCTGTCTCTTGGTCTAATCTTTGTACAGATACAGGATCATCTATGAGGTATACACAGTGTGACTTTATCAAGACCGTATGAATGGTATTCACACACAAATAACATTTCTACATGCTGCTGAGCTGTGAACTAAGCTGTAGCTATAGAATGAAATGGTCCATTATACACTGTACTAAGATATTGAAAAATAATTAATTATATAATACTGCTGCTTGTTCAGCAATTGTTATCATTATAACACTACATGTCTATTGGCCAGTGGCTGTTTTAATTTTTTACTTAGGAAATACAATGAAGTTTCTTGGTAGCTAGCTACAGCAAACAGTAAGTGTTGATCTAAGTGAATCTATGGAGTGCTTGTGATTATATGTATAGGCAGATTGGTTGAATGACTAGAAAAATGTGACCTTCACATCACATGGATGCACTAGTCCATGCGTTAGTTTATCATGATCTAATCAAACTCAGTAAGTGAACATAGCTACTAATGCTTTTCTTTTTTTCTACATTCCAAGTAAGTTATGTTGTATAATATGAACTTTTTCTTCATTTATGGCTACTTAAAATTGTAACAAGTGGTGGAGTTTGGAGGTACTTTTTTTAATCGGGTGCTGTTTGTAACAAACAGCACTCAAGTATTATAATGTGTATACATTGTTAAAAGCTGTATAGTGGAAACAGGAGACTGGTAGAGCAACAAGTATTATGTACATAGTTTCAAATTCACGTTTTGAAACTGGTAAAGAAGGTATTGAAATTCCCTTCCATTGTTTATAGCTTGTTGAGGAGTTATTTGCACTACTTTGACTGCACACCACCCCCTTCACACACACACACACACACACAGACATGTCTCCACAAGTTGTTATCTCAAAGCCAGCTTAAACTTTATCTTTCTTTACCAGAAATCTATTCGTTTATCTTTTCTATTTTGCATAAATGTTGGAAGGTGTATGATATTTAAAAATAAAAAGTTTGCTATTCTGTCTCTCTAGTTTTTGTTTTTGTTTTATCTCCTTGGACTGATACAGATATATGAGTAATTCATTTGTAAGCCTTCTCAAACTGGGCATTAAAGCTGAGGGTGTCAGGGTTGCTGATCGAAGCAATATGGTTAACCGATCACTTCCCCTGAAATTTAGTAATTCATTTATAAGGGATTTTGAAATTTTAATGAGGAATTTACCATGTTTGTGTGTTTGCTTGTTTTGACAGCTTGTTGTTTTACGGCTTCATAACCTATAGGTGGATTTGTGAGTTAGAAATGGTCTTGGAATGTCAATTATGCAGAAGGGGAATAGAAATAGTAACTGAACTGAGGCTCTATAGCATCCAGGAAGTGTCAGTTGCTGTAAATGACTGACTTGGCACAGGAAAAGGAAATATGTCAATTCTCAGCTGTCACAAACAGGGAAAGGTCCAGTAGTGCATATTGTATTGGATCGGCCTTTGCTATTGTGACAGAGTTGCATAAAGAGTATTCTGAGAAAATGATTGGTTTCACTGAATGTCGTATAGTTAAACGTTTGGTGCTAAGTTTTCAGGTTTTATTGTTGAAATTACCTCGAGTAACAGGATTGTAATAAAATATTTACCATGAGCAGCTTGATTGCTAGGGGCAAATCATTAGTAGGAACATCAGTAGGATGAAATGCTGTATACAGAGTATAGGCTAATATTAATATCTAAATGAATAGTTTGCAGAGATGGATTTCTACTGACAGCAGTAACATTGAAGTAATATTTAGTTGCCAAATAATGCACAGCACAGGTACAATAAAATTAGTATACTACAATAATCTATTCAAGTGACACAAGCTATTTGTTGACCCTTTACCAACTATTACTGCATCAGCCAACAAAGTACGGTGCCTTATTATAAGGGTAATGTGGCAGCGGTTTATAATCATTTGACCTTTTACCCAATAATAGTGCCTTGAGCTCCAATGCTCCGTAAGCTGGTAACTATCATGCGGATTTCTCCTCAGTGTGTGTGTGCGTGCACATGATGTTCGTTGTGTACATCTGAGAAATAGTTAAAATATAATATTATATATATGTGCATGGTAGCAAAGGTTATGTTGTATGGTCTCCATCATCTTCACACTCCAGAGTGGCTTGCATGAGATTTATTTAGCAAAAAATCTGTTGCATTTTTTTTTTGACCCCATTACTACTAATAATTTATGGAAGAATTTGTTAAGTCATTAGTTATTGTCAAGAGAGGAAGAAGATAGACATTGTGATATTATCAATATGGTTTGTCAAATTAGCTCATCATCATTCAGCCAGGCATCTTATTTCTCTTTGTGTGTCTCCTGGAATGTATAATGGCTGCGAGAGCTGGTTAAGCCAATTTAATCAAGAATGTTGTTAAAGAATGAAATATTGTTGGAGCTATTTCGCACCAATTAGAATACCACCCACATCCTATGCTTGCTACTAGGCACAAACACTGACTTGCATGTTCATGTAACATGTTGTCATGGTACACGTGCACTTTGATCTATAAACTTGAAAAAATGCATAGAAACACAAGACCTCATCTTGCAGGTTGCTGTGCTCATAGATTCACATTAGTTTGAAAGAGAACAGAAAATACTTGAGAATTGTTTACCCGTCACATGCTAGATTGAGTCGTATCGAAACTAAGTTCATGTGCGGGCAGAGCGGAAAATGTTTTTTCTATTCTTTAGCCCTTAGTATCGTTTTTAAAAATAGCAATTCCCAGCAAGTTCCGTGAGCTTTTTTTTAACTCCCTAGGTGCTTCCTTATTTCTAGCCCACTTACTTGAACAGACCTGTCAAGTCATGCCAGATTCAAACCACTTGTCTGGCATAAATTATTGGTTTCCATTAGTTTTTACTTCTTCCTCTGTTATGTTTATAAACCCAATACTGTTTAAATTCATTTATTTCAGGTTGCTTTTACTGGTGCCACCCTTTACCTGATGTGTGTGTCCACACTGCTTGCTGCTGCTCACTCGTTTTGCTCTGAAAGTGCCACACCCACTGGACCTCACTCTCCTCTCTCCTCTTCCTCATCAATGGCCTCCCTTCCTGGTTTTCCGCTGGACAGCAGCCCCTCCCCCATGTGGACCTCCAACTCCACTGTACAACTAGTAGCCTCTACCAACACTAAAGGGCATGTATTTGGAAGTCCTAGATCACTGCAACCAATCCCTCAATTGCCTGAAGTCCCTATGTTGACCCGTTCGTGGTGGAAGACGGATCCTGGTCCAAAGCCAGTCAATCACTCTATCAGCTCCCCTTCGTTCGCAAGCATCGTCTGGATTTTTTCAAAATTAAAATATGGCTGGGGTGACACATTCCATAAAGCAACATTCCATAAAGCAGATGGCGGTCTCAATTCTGAGCCAGGAATAAGTAGAAAACTGGAATCTTGTGGCATGAGCACAGAGAGTGGTGATCATCAATTGGAAAGCAGAGTTCATCCTTCTATTCATGAGACTAGAAGCCCGGTAAATATTGAGCATGGAAGCAGTCGCCCACTTGGATACAGCCTCCCACTTGGATACAGCCACCCACTTGGATACAACCACCCACTTGGATACAACCACCCACTTGGATACAGCCACCCACTTGGATACGGCCGCCCACTTATTCCTAGTCCGGACCACACTATAGATGGAGCAAGAGTTGAGGTACCACAAGCCATGGAACTGGGATACAATCATAAAGGAACATTTCACTGGAATCTGCTAGCAAAGAATTCGTCGTTGTCAGAAGAATCTAGGTTTGGAACGTTTGGAGTCCTATTTCAATACTTGCTCTCCAGTTAGCTGGTATTGTAGTATTCGGTGCTCTGAGTTAGTACTAGTTAGTTAATAACATGCTGTCTTCTAGTTTAGAAACTGCTCAAAACATTGTACAATGAAATTATTGGATCTCTAGTCAATATTGACAATTGATGATTTATATATTAATAAAATGGGTAGAAGTTATGGTCTAACTAGACATTTGATTGTGTTGCTTGTGGTATAATGATTTGTGCCCTAACATGTGCTTGATATTGTGGCACTACACAAACCCAGGTAGGTGTTTTGCTTAATACATTTAAATCTTGCTCATTACAGTGGAACCTCTGATAATGAACTCTCTAATAAGCTGATTACCTCCATTTAGTGAACTTTCCACTTGCTCCCTACAATATTATCACCTCTCTTGAACCAAACACCTTCTTATGACTAGTTCCAAATTGTTGTCAGTTGGGAAGATTTTATTCTGATAACCACAGGCTATTGGTTGACTTTTACATGATCATGTCTAAATTATTAACTTCTGGGTAAAAACAAACTGATATACATGTAGATTCATAGTCAGGTGGCTTAGTGGTAATTATTAGGATTACTGTTACTGGGCGGATAAAAGCACCAAATTTACCACAAGGCTGACAAAAGGTGTACTCATCAATATTGAAAGTGGGTCATGCAAAATATTTTTGCTTAGTGGCTAAATTTACCAAAGGCAGTCATTTTTAAGGAAAAAAAACAGGTTTTTCCAATTATATAAATTTTTGCTGTTACTAAATGTTTAGTATGTAATTCACCAAAGTCAGATAGATTAATGCGGCAAAGGTAATCTCACTATGTTTTATTGTTTCGGCTCAAAAAATCAAAATTGTTTCAAATTATGAGGAAATAATTGGCTTCAAAGTCATGCAAGTATCAGATTTATTTGCTCATTATAGAATACAGACAAGCTGGCCAAATTCTTACACCAGACATCTCTTAACTATTGTGCGTGTGTGTGTTGGGGGTATGACACACCGGTTGAGAGATCTTATCTAACTTAATGTTTCTTTTTTCTCCCCAACATTACAGTCATAAGAGGTAAGATTATGATATTTACCCAGCTAACTGGCACATATCAACATTAATTTCATATCATTAACCTCAATGGAGCTGAATTGGAGTCACAGCATCATGTGCTAGAAGGAAACAAGTGAGCCTGTGAAGTGTCTATCAGAGACCCATGACTTAAGTGGTGGTAGGATAGATGCCTATGTGTCAATTTTTGGCCTATGTGTCAATTTTGGCAAATGTGAAACAGTTTCAAGATCTGAATGCACTTTCACTTAATTATTTTAGCAGTGATGTAACAGTTGCTGATTTTGAAGCTAACTCTGCATGTTGGCACAAGTCCTGCCAGAAGAAATTTCAGCAATACCAAGCTAGAAAGGGCAAAAAAAAAAAAAGTACCCCTGTCACAGAAATGAGAGAGAGAACACACTAAGTGACAGAAAATAGACGTGTCAAACTGCTTGTTCTGTGACAATGGACAAGAGGAAGGTGACCTCCTTTTGGTATCAACATTTGAAGCTGATGCCAACTTTCTTCCAACCATGATCGTGGGGCTGCAGGACATCCAGCTTCTTTCTTGGATTGAATGAGGAGATCTAATTGCAAGGATGTAAAGTGTTATTTGAATTGATTGGTCAATTTGCCAAATAGCTATGGAGATCACACCAGGAAGTCAAGTATGAAACCTGAATGAGAAGTTAACCGATCCTAAAGTGTTTGTTTAAGCTACAATGAGCAAGCTTTATATTCTGGAACTTTTCTTTTCAAACTATCTGAGATTCATACTCTTTATGTAAATCGTCTTGAGGATTTAGGTATTAAAATAGCCATACAAAACTAGGCTGAAGAATCAGTTGTTAGAGCATTTTTCAGAGAGCCACAGGAACAGTATGATAGAATGTTGTGATTGTATAAAAAAATAAAGGAATGTATAATATGCTTATTATATGCTTTTCTTTTATTTTCTATGGCACTAGTCTAAAGGATCAGGATAGGCATGCATGAATCCCAGGCTAGTCTCACTATTGGCCAGTTAATTCTCTTCAGTGTCATATAAGGCTTTCTGATTCTGCCGCAGTAACAAGGCACACTCTGGTAAGTAATCATGAGCTCACTATGGCAGCTCTGCAAATATGCAATGGACTCTACAGCAAAATGTACCTTATTGCCACTGTTCTACGAAAAAACTACCACCCCTGCTATGGTGGAGAATGGCATGAATGCTCTGAAACAAGCAATTGAGTTCCTTAATCCTGGACAAATCCCTGTTACTGTGTTTAATCAGTTTCATTTGCATTTGTGAAGTATGTACAGTGGAAATGGCCCAGGACTCATGGTGAGTCAGTATATGTTGTCATGCTAGGGGGATTACACACTGAAAAGGGCCTCTGGAGTACATTAGGTGATATTTCTGGAGCCTTATCAGATATGAATAAGTAAGACTGCACATTCTCCTATTTACCATAGAGTATGCACAGCAGGTGAGACACATCACTACTATTTTGATGCCTCATTAAAATAGCTAACAGATTGCTCGTTCTTTTGGAAGGAGATTATATTGCAATAGCAATGTCGGGTATTTGAGTAGAATTGACATCACTTAAGGAAGCTTTCTGAGACGGAGTTTCTTTACTACTGGTGCCAACTTGGTCTGAGTCTACTATTTATAGTAATGAAAAAGTTATAGAAGTCCTCCATAGTAATGTTAACCAACTTACTTGGTACTTAGGAAATATTGTCTCAGCCAGTGAAGATTTTGAACGAGTAGAGGATTCTAAAGAAGAATACAGAATACAATTATAATAATAAAGTATTAAATTTATTTAAACACTACCTACCTCCATTAAACCAAAACATTGCAGGTTCTGAGGGAGCTATTCGTATATTGTGAGCACTGCAGTGCATAGCCCATGATCTAGATTCAAATTTGACTTCATGCAGTTCACAACAATTCTCAAGGTGACATTTCAGACTGAAATAAGGTTCCACTTTGCCAGTCATAGTGCAATGTATTTAGAGATAATTGAAGTGTAAATTAGTCTTCAAGAGGTCTGGCTGATGTGGAGTAAGTTATTATTATTCTGGTATGTTATAGTGGTATTAGAAACTTAAGTACTAATAAAATGTATAGTACATACAAAGTGTATATACAAAGTGTAAATTAGTTTTCAAGAGGTCTGGCTGATGTAGAGAGTAAGTTTGTCATGACTCTGGTAGTGGCCAGAGATACCAACACTGTTGCCTCACCCACCACAGCAGAGGGGAGGAGTAATGAATGGCAGTAATGAAGGCATGGTCTCCACTCTAGCCATGATGGAGATGATAAACAGAAGGAATCAGATGCATACAGTGTCGGTAAATGGTTAAAGGTGGATGAAGAGCCTGTAGATGCGGCTTTATTAATAGTGAACAATGGAATAGGGGAAGAAGAAATGGAGAGGAAGGTGTTTTAGTAATTCCAAGCAACATGGTGTTTGCATGTGTTTGTTCAGTTCAAAGTAGAAAATAATATGAAACAGACTGAAGTGACTTAGACAGACAGAGGGCATGATGTTTACTTTTATGGTGAAACGTTTTCAATTTCAATGGTAAAATTAAAAAAAATTGTCACCATAAAAAAAATACTGGTAACAATTTGATATAACTATATGAGTAACAATAATAATAATAACAACAACAACAACACCGATAATAATAATCATTTCAGTTTAAAATTTAATTATGTATTTGCTTTTGTTGTTACTAAGTAAATTAAGTTCAGTTGTTACTTTTATAGGATTGCTTTTCACATCATAGGAGATACGGTGTTGGTAGCTAATTACGACAGTGGTACTTTGTGGCAGTGGATTGCAGGCTATTATTTCATTTCAAACTAGAAAGGTCTGCGAGGTGTGAAGACATTATAACTTATCATTGCATTAGAGTTGCATCTTCTAGTTAGTTTTCAACTAATAACCCCTCATCATGTACATGTACTCAGGAATCCCTTTAACTTGTAGCTAACTTGAAGTTATATTATCAGATAATATTTAGTCAGAACCAGAACCTACAGTGACCAACCAGATATACATAGCTTAATGGTAGAGGGCAAATAATAATATATTATTTATTGACGCATCTGAAGTACTTATATGCTGCTGAAAGTATTGCTAATTTAAGTACAGTTCATTTAGGTATTCTGGGATTATTAAAAATAAAAATTGAAGTATTAAAAAGAATATTGGAAGATAAAAACAACATTTTATGACATTTTTAGAGCTAATTTTAAGGTGTCTGCAATTGAGCTAAGTTCTAAGTTTATAAGTAATTTTATCAATCCATCCCAAGTTGGTGGATAATGAGGAGACCCATTCTTTATCCAGTCTATTAGTACCTCTCGACAACACTGCCTGACATCTCCCCGACGATGGCTATCAATACCTTGTAAGCGAGCTGAAGTTAGTTCCAGTAAATCTCCAGCATCATCGTACATTTCTCGCTCACTCACAGCTGCAGAAAACCATTATTCACAGCTAGAAAAAGAGGCCCTTACAAATGTCTTTGCAGTAAAAAAGTTTCATCGTTACCTGCTTGGGCGTCATTTTACAATCGAATCAGATCATCAACGTCGGCCGTCAGGTAAGAGAGCCTTAATTTTTTTCCTGGTAGCTGGAGTATTGCTGCCACCTGGGAAATCTCTCTCGTCGTCTGTTCCAATCAGCAGCTGGGTAGCTACCCCTTATTGTATCCACTCCCCCAGGAGGGTTTAAACTCTTGAAGACACGTAAGGTAAATGATTATAGAACTGAACTGAAGAAATGACCAATGACACGTGCGTGTACTGGCCTTTTACGCACTCACAATTCTAAAACACGCACAGCAAAATGACTCTAAAACTCAAAGCCTCGTGCTATCTATAACATGTGCACGCACAACGCACACACATACAAACAATTAACAGTTCCATCTGTTCCCACAGTTTATGTGTTCAGGGTCGCTATCCAGCATGCCTGTCATTGCCACTGTAGCAGGGCGTGGCCCCACCATCAACCATTAAAAATTTTGTTTGGTGAGAACAAGAGAATTCCTCAGATGGCTTCCTCTTCCATTCAGCAATGGGCGATAATGTTGTCAGCCTACAACTACACCATCAGGTATAAGCCAGGCAGAGACCTAGGCAACGCTGATGCTCTCAGCCGTCTCCCAAGTGCTACAACTTCACCTCATGTTAGTGTTCCAGAAGACCTCGTGATGGTTAATGACCACCTTTCAAGCACATCAGTTAACGCTTCCAGTATCAAAGAGTGGACAATTAAGGACCCCCTGCTGTCATCTATTGTTATATATTTAAGATCGGGTTGGCCAGACCAACAACTGGATAAGGAATATCAACCAAATGTTGCAAGGAAGAATGAACTCGACATGATAGACGGATGTCTCTTATGGTCATCTCGTGTCATTATCCCACCTCCTGGACGAGAGTTAATTTTACAGGATCTCCACGAGACATCCTGGAGTCAATCGGATGAAGGCTCTAGCTCATCCTATGTTTGGTGGACAGGCATGGATGCAGCCATTAAAGACCGCATCAAAAGTTGTCCAGTTTGCCAAGAGTCACGTCCTTCTCCAGTCCCGGCTCCATTGCATCCATGGGAATGGCCATCCCAACCCTGGAGTCACATTCATTTGGACTTCGCTGGTCCATTTCTTGGGCACTACTTTCTGGTTATCGTTGACGCCCACTCCAAGTGGCTGGACGTACACATAATGGCTTCTATTACTTCCTCCAAGACCATAGAGAAACTCAGGATTATATTCGCCAACCATGGATTACCTCGCAAAGTCGTCACAGACAATGGTCCTTCCTTCACAAGTGAGGAATTTCGAGAATTTTTGTCAGATAATGGAATTGTTCGTGTAACTACTTCACCATATCATTCATCAAGCAATGAATTAGCGGAGCGTGCAGTGCAAACATTCAAGAAGGGAATCAAGCACACAGCTGGTAAAACCATTCAGGATTCTTGTTCATATACCGCATCACACCCCATACTACCACAGGTACTGTTCCAGCACAACTTCTGATGGGACGTCAACTCAGAACATGATTGGATCGACTCTTTCCTGATTTGTCTCAGTGTGTTCAGAAACATCAAGCTAAGCAGTCATGATACGGCCAAACCATTGCGTTCCTTCATGATCGACGACTCAGTGTATGTCCAAGATTTCTCCTCACCAACTCTTTCTTGGATATCTGGAAAAATTGTGAAAATATCAGGTCCACTTTTCTATCATGTGGAATTACAATCAGGTCGAGTTGTTTGTCGTTACGTTGATGCAGTTCGCAAAAGAGTAGCTTCTCACCTTCCACTCGTCACATCCTCACCTTCTGCATTGGATGGAGAAGATTTATATCTACCTAATGTGCCGCAGACACACCCAGATACTCAGGAAACTGCACGTGCTCCAACTCTACCTTTACCGACTCTGAATGCCCCACAACAGTGTGATCAACCTCCTAATTGTAGATCTACTCATCATCGCCCACCACCTGATCGACTTAATTACAGTCTCAGAGGGGGAAGTGTGATAACGACTAAGGAACTTCAGAAACATGTCGACTGTAACACTTCTTGTCACTTTCATTCATGTACCACTTCACACCAATTAACAACTCTTTCATACCTAATGCATGCATAAACACCATGGTGTATACCACATATTAGTCTATTGTTTTTGTAATTCAGTCATTCTTTGAGATACGTAAAAAATGTCAGACTGGTTTTTGCGCCGCTTCGCGTGCTAAGCCAAGTTATTACACATGTATCAGGAATTTGCTATATTGACCAGAAAAAAAACTTAACACTTTTATAAAGCACTCTCATGAACAAGAAGGTCAATAGCTTCAAAGAGTGTTATTCATCATAGTCCAGGTTGAAATCCGTATTTGAACACATGTATTACTCGCTAGGTAAACATTGATGTGTGGGAGAGGTTCTTTGGCTTATCCTTTTCTGGTAAATATGTGTGAGGTTATTCTGTATGGTGAATCTGGTTTGCTAGCTATTCTCGATTAGTACAATGACTTGAATGCTTTTAACTTTATTTTTTCTGTGGTTATCCTCTCTCAGTTACTGTTTTATTGTAAAGGAAGTGTAATAACTTGGCTTTAGCATGCGAAGCAGCGGAAGAACCAGTATGAAAGAGTTGTTAAGTGGTGTGAAGCGGTACATGAATGGAAGTGATGTGAAGTGTTATAGTCACATATGTCTCTGAAGTTCCTTAGCCGTTACCATAGGAAGCAAAACCTCATTTCTGGTGTGTAGTGTCATGGAAAGTTGCAGCGAACAGAAAATACATACAAGAGAATGCACATGGATGGAGTATATGATGTTTTCGCGAGCGAAGCTGACTATCAGTCGTGTTCAATTGAGATTTCAGAGATATATATATATATGTAGGTATGTATGCGTACGTCAAAAAATTTCGCCCGCGCTTCTAATTACGTAAGGTAGGTAAAGCGTTCACAGTTCCAGTATTTTTCAATTATCGAGCACTGCCTTACGCAACTTTGTTTCAACCAAAAAGTTTATAGCTACTCTCTTCTTGAAACAATTGTTAAGTCTTTGTCAAGCTGCGCTTCTTTGCCACTGCTTTCGAAGTTTATTCAGGTAATTCTGTTATTGCTAACTCTTCATGCCTAATCATTGCTATTATTTAGCGATTTCCTTCACAAATCATCTTTACCTATACTCATATATTTACTCGCTTGCCATGTATTTGCGCTATTCGAGCGCACCACTAGTTGTTAATTCAGCGAGCAAGCGAAGCTGACTATCAGCCGTGTTCAATTGAGATTTCAGATAAATATACTAGTGGTGTGCTTGAGCACAAATGGCGAGCGAGCCTTAAACTACACTATTGTTATTCAAACTACTAAAATAAAGTCGAGTATTTAAATTACGCATATACGGTAAAGGGGGTCCAATGCCATAGTAACCACTCCCCTCAACTGTTTGAATTGAAAAAGAAGCAACAAAATCAAGTCACGTTATTTAAAAATTTCTTTGTGATATTCTTAATAGTAGTTGTAACGCACAATACTTTCACACAACTGAACATACCTACGCAAGACTTACCTTCGTGGTTCGTCTAGTGGACAATGAATTTTCCAGTAAATGCTGTTGGTAGGGCTTATAACTGTGACAAATAGAAATGGAATTCCCATAAGTTTTAGAGTTTAACTGCACACGCAAAATAATTCAAAGCGGTACACACAATTCAATTTCTAAGGTGATACGGGTAATGGTCGCTAAACTAGAGGATACTGTTTAGTGAAGTTTGGGACGGGGTCGAACGCGGAGCGAACACACAAATACGCGAGGGTCAAAGTACAAAATGACATACGTACGTCCATACATACTGATAAACAAACATCCCCGATTTTCAATTGTGTTACCCCTGTAAGTGTCTCGCTCGCTACGCTCACTCGCCAATAATGTATACGTACGTCAAAATAATTCGCCCGCGCTTCTAATTACGTAAGTTTGGTAAAGCGTTCACAGTTTCATTATTTTTCAATTAACTAGTGATGTGCTTGAGCACAAATAGCGAGCGAGCCTAAAGACTATACTATTTTTATATGAATGATTTTGACTTCTAACACTGAAGTTACTGAAAATAAGGTCCAGTTTTTAAATTTCGCATACACGGTAAAGGGATTTCAGTGCCATAGTAACAACTCTCTGCAACTGCTTGAATTGAAGGAAAAAAACAAGAACAAAACAATACCACTTATTTAAAGTTTCTTTGTGATATTCTTTAGCTAAGTAGGGTTTGTAACACACAATGGCTTTGACACAAACCCTTGGACATGCACCGACCAGACTACCTTAAGCGGTAGTTCTAGGGAACAATTGTATTTTCAAGTAAATCTGTTGACGCAAGGCTGATAACAATGACAAAAGGAGCGCATTGAATTACCACCGCAACTTAACTGCACCCGCAAAAAGAATTCAAAACGGTAACAATTCAATTTTAGGGTGTGATACGGGTACTGATCGAAACCAGAGGATTAGTTTAGTGCAATTGGGACGGGGTCGACCACATAACTAACACAAAAATGCGAGGGTCAAAGTACAAAATGACATACGTACGTCCAAACATATATACAAACTAGTGGTGTGCTTGAGCACAAATGGCGAGCGAGCCTGATAGTTAGGTATATGTTACTATGTTTTAGCTTACTTCATGCAAACACTATAATAGCAGTTATGACATTTGATTTCAGCAAACAAATACAAAATCACTCTCTTACCTTATTAAAGCCCTATCAAAATAATTTCTTGTTTATCATCCCCTCCCTCTCCAATTTTTGACTGAAGAGAATTTTATTTAATTTACTGCGCATGCGCAAGGTGTGCTCTAATTAGATTATTGGTGTGCACCAATTAGAAAAGCATGGTGTTTGTCATAGTTCAGATCAGAAATGGTGCCCAGATTCTGAAACCCTGGTATGGATGCAGTGTAGCAGGGGGAAGCAGCATAGCTGATCTTTATGCTAGCTATAGCTCAGGACAGCTGGATCATAATTTGCCTATACCTGATGAATATCAAGACTCTGAAGTTGTTGTCAAGGCTAGAAAAAGTAGGAGTGACATGATATCAGTCAGCTTTGATTGTCCAGTTGCAGAAGTGGTCAGCAGCCTGGGGCAATACATGGATTTTGTTGTGTCCACCAAGCCTGCTGCCCAAGAAACTGAAACTCTGCCATCAACTAGGCCTGCAGTTCGGGATGCTTGTAGTGTTACAGGCCTTTTTCGATAGCCATTGCAAGCGCCGGCATTACAATGTTCAGCGTGATGAAATGTACAGACGCCAGTTGCTTAGTTTGTAAGCCCTCGTCTACCTGAAGATGTTTTTCAGTCACTACATCACATACCAGATCCTGTCCCAAAGGGAGAGCACTACCAAGATTTTTCCGCAGCCTATGGCACCGAAACATCTAAGCAGCACAAACCTTCGAGCAAAGGCAATTCTGGAAGCAAATCTCATACCAAGTGCACAGTATGCCAAGAATGTGGGAACAGTCATCCAGTGCTCAGAGTGCTATAAATGGAGATTGATGTATGCAAAGTCTGCTCTGAAAAAAAAATCAGAAGTCAGAGTTAGAGGACATCTTGCTAGAAGTTCTTTATGTGTGTGGTGATACTCTTACTGAGGTGGAACATGACGACGACTCTGTATTGAATGCCATCCACTAACTTGTCCTGAAACTCACCAATTGAGATTCCGTATTATTCGGCTGGAAATACCCCAATATGCATATTTTGTGGTTCGGAAGAGGATTTCAAAGAGCAAACAGAAGGTTACCCTATCTGCATGACCTGCTTTTCTGGTGGCAAACGCCCCCCAGCCAAACGAACACGGCAGTTTAAACCAAAGGACTAAAAAACAACTGTCATATATACCTTTTTTTTTCTTTTCCCAGACACATCTGGTTGTGATTTCACTTAAAAAAAAGTAATTTTGAAACTTAAAAAAAAAAAAAAAAAGCCTCCCCCCCCTCTCCAATTTTTTGAAATTTTCGGATGATAAACAAGAAATTATTTTGATAGGGCCTAATGGTAACTTTTGTAGTATCAAACATCAACCATTCTGATAATCTCAATCACCAGTAACTCTTGAACAAGCTCTCAGCTACGATAAAAAATAAACCAGTGTTATTTTTTGTAATTTTAGCCAACAAATATGGAATTACTACTTACACCATTCTTGAGTATTGATAACTTCTGTAGTATCAAATTGAAGTTACTTTGACCAACTGAATTACCTTGAATTCTTGACAACAAGCTCTCACCTACAAAAACAAAAGACAATCAATTTTAGCACACAAATACAAAATTACTTTCTTACCTCATTTTCTTAAGCAGTGGTAACTTTTGTAGTACCAAATTTGAGCTAATCTGACTATTTGAATTTACCAGTCACTGTTGACAAGCTCTTAGCTACAAAAAAGAAAGGCCAGAGTTAATTTTGCATATTTAGCTAACAATAATATGGAATTACGTACTTATCTCAGCTTCCCTCGAGAAGTAGTAGCTTGCTTAGCATTAATACTACGGCATTCTGACTACCAACGGCTCTTGACAACCAACAACCGGCACTCCGTGTCCCCCCATAAAACGGCGAAGTTTTGAAATTAAGTCTGGAAAAGGGTCTTCAATGCCATAGTAACCTGTCGAATCAACTTTTTGTGTCTTGAAAACAAGCGTTTTAGCAGGAATTTTCTCATACTTTGGAGCTTAAGTATAAAGTAAGGTTTGCTTAATGTTGTAGTTTCAGAATAAACTGGA